>Ga0210406_10001074_pt1 | contig 34867 bp, 34 predicted proteins | sample IncBWC30MmetaG_FD_155454 | JGI IMG/M metagenome (GOLD analysis project Ga0210406, IMG submission 155454) | Forest soil microbial communities from Barre Woods Harvard Forest LTER site, Petersham, Massachusetts, United States - Inc-BW-C-30-M | ecosystem: Environmental > Terrestrial > Soil >... | reverse complement strand
CGCTCTGATCGCCATGTTGAGCGGAGGCTGCTATCTATTGCAAAGCGCCCAAGGCCAATTGGCGCTCATGTCCAAGCGAGAGCCTATTCCCCGCGTCATCGACAAGCCCTCGACGCCCGCCGCCCTACGGGCGCAGCTCAGGTCGGTCACCGCCATCCGCGATTTCGCCAGCCGCGAGCTGGGATTGCCGGACAATGGCAGCTATAGAAAATACGCGGATATCGGGCGACCCTACGTGGTGTGGAATGTGGTCGCCGCACCGGAATTCTCCGTCGATCCGAAACAGTGGTGTTTTCCGATCGTCGGATGTGTAGCCTACCGGGGCTACTTCGTCGAGAAGCGGGCGCGGCGTTTCGCCGCAGGCTTGCATGCCAAGGGGTTCGATGTGGTGGTAGGGGGTGTCGCGGCCTATTCGACGCTCGGCCACTTCGATGACCCCATCTTGAGCTCCATGGTGGGCTGGAACGACGTGGAACTTGCCTCGATCATTTTCCACGAGCTGACGCATCAATTGCTTTATGTGCCGAACGATGCCTCCTTCAACGAGGCGCTGGCGACAACGGTGGCCGAAGAAGGGGTGCGGCGCTGGCTCCAACAACAGGGGCGTGAAAAGGACCTGGCGGAGCACCTCTTGCAGCAAAGCCGCTACCTCGAAGTGATCGCGCTGATGAACGAGACGCGCGACCGCCTGCGAGCGCTATATGCCTCCGGTCTGCCGCCGCCGCTGATGCGCGAGCGCAAGCGAGAGAAGTTCGAGGAGTTGCGCGCCGCCTATGCCGCGCTCAAGGCCCCGTGGGGAGCACATGCGCCGTTCGAGCCTTGGTTCGCCGAAGACATCAACAACGCTCATCTAGCCTCCATCGCCACCTACTTCACATGCGTGCCCGGCTTCGAGCGAGAACTGAAGGCTGTAGGCGGCGACCTTCCCGCCTTCTTTCGGCGCGTCCGTCAACTGGCAAAACTCGACCAGCAGCAGCGGGACGCACTGGTCTGCGCAGCCCCGTAAGCGCCCTAAGCGACCACCATTGAGAACTGAATCGCGCCCACGATGGCGGATACAATGGTGACCGCGAGAAGAGCCTGCACCAGTCTTGCGACAAGGAATAAATCGTTCATGATATGTGCTCCGTTGAAGAATTGAATCCACGGTGCATAGGTTGGCCTCCGCGCCGGATACGAACAAATCCAATCCCTGATCAACTGTTAAGGAAAGCTTAAAGTGCCATCCGCGTACGACCGATTGCCATTGGGATCATTGCGCGTATTCGAGGCGGTTGCCGCGCACTTGAGCTTTTCCGAAGCCGCTGATGCGCTCAATGTCACACCGGCGGCCGTCAGCCAGCAGATCAAGACGTTGGAGGCTTATATCCAGGTGCCGCTGTTCCGGCGTAGCGGGCGGCGCGTGGAGATCACCGAAGAGGGACTGGAACTGCTGCCGGCGGTAAGGTCGGGACTGGAGAAACTCGAATCTGCGCTGCAACAGATGAAACATCATCGCCGCGCGGGACCTCTGCAAATCAGCCTGTTGTCCTCGTTCCTGCAAATTTGGCTGCTGCCGCGCATCCGCTCATTTCGACGCAAATATCCCGAAATCGAACTGCGATTCCATACCTCGCGCGCCTTGGTGGACTTCTCGCGCTCGGAAAATCACATCGCAATTCGCTTCGGCCGCGGCGACTATCCCAACATGCACAGCGAAAAATTGCTGGACGATTGGCTGGTGCCGGTTGCCAGCCCTGATCTCATCAAGCAGCACGGCATGATCGAGCGCGGCGCCACCTTGAGCAAATTCCCGCTGCTCGAGAGCGGCGATGAGCCCTGGCACGTGTGGGCGCAGGCGGATGAGGAGGCCGCGTGGCATTCCAGGGCGCCCAGCATCGAAGATTCTGCCGGCCTGCTGGCAGCGGCAGAGGAGGGATTGGGATATGCGCTGGGGCGCTGGACGCTGGTGACGCGCTCGCTGCAGAAGGGTACGCTCAAGCTCGCCGGCACGGGGGCGCTGCCGTACGCGTCGGCCTATCACTTCGTCTGTCCGAAAAGTTTTCTGGCCCTTCCCAAGGTGGCGCATTTTCGCGAATGGATCTTCGCCGCGGCAAAGGCCTTTCCGGGACCGCCCGGGCGGGATACTTGAGCGCGCGCCTCTAGTGGCTTGCCCTGGCGCGGCCGGCTGAGGCACGGTTCTGGCTGAGGCGCGCATTGTCTTCTTGAGCGCCCAAGAAAAGTCGTGCTGAAGCCGCCATGGACTGGGGCTTGATGCCGAGCTTCGAGAAGCCATCCTCGCTGCACACGCTGTCGACCTTGAGGGAGCGGTAGTTGTCGCTGGAAAAGGGACGTCCGGGCACGAAATTCATGACGAATGCCTGCAAGCGCCCCGCTAAATTCGGAAGGCCGATGATCCAGCGTCGGCGGCGCGTCATTTTCGCCGCCAGGCTGACAATTTCACGCAGCGTGTAGACCTGGGGGCCGCCAAGTTCATAAGTTTGGCGGCTGCTCGAGCCGCCATGCAGACATTGCTTCAATGCACTCACGATGTCGTCCACGAACAGCGGCTGAAAGCGAGCATTCGGTCTTGCGAGAGGAAAGACAAAGGGGATCGCCGCGAGTAATCGTGCAAAGCGATTTAGAAAGGAGTCGCCGGGGCCGAACATCACGGACGGCTGAAAGATGGTCCAATCCAAAGCCGTGTTCTGATCCCGAATCAGTTTTTCCGCCTCGCCCTTGGAGCGCAAATAGTAGCTGGGCGCGCCGGGGGACGCTTTCAAGGCAGACACTTGCAGCAGGCGGGTGACGCCTGCGGATCGAGCCGCATCGAGCACATGTTGTGTCAGCTCTGTGTGCGCGCGGCGGAAGCCGGCGCCGCCGAAGCCGCGCTCATTGAGAATGCCGACGAGGTTGATCACGACATCCTTGCCGCGGAAGCGCTCGCTGAGTTGCGCTTCCTGATAGACGTCGCAGTTCTCCAATGTCAGCCCGGGGAGGACCAGCAGGTGTTTGTGCTGTTCGCGGTCGCGCGACAGCACCGTCACTTGATGGCCGTCCTTGATCAATCTTGCAACCAGCCGGGTGCCCAAGAATCCGCTGCCGCCGAGAATCACGATGGATAGCAGGCGCATAAATCAGCGAACCGGAAGCAACAGCGTGTCGCTGCCGCGACGAACCCTGAGCAGAAGCACGGTTGCTCCCTTGACCGCTTCGCGAAACGACTTCATGTTGGTGATCGGCGTGCGGCCCACACCGACGATGACATCGTTGGTGCGAAGTCCGGATTGGGCCGCGGCGCTTGCTTCTTGAACCTTGTTCACCAGAACGCCGCCGCCGTCCGGCGCATCCGCCAATTCCGCCCCATCCAGACCCCGGTTGATCTCGGCGGCGCCGGCGGATTCCACTTCCCCACGCTCGGCGATCAACGCCGTGACTTTGCGAGGCTTGCCGTCGCGCAGCAGGCCGAGTTCGACCTTATCCCCCACGTGCAGCATGCCGATGGCGTTGCGCAGCTCGCCGGAGCTTTTCATGGTGGCGCCGTTGAGCGAAGTGATGATGTCGCCGGTTTTTATCCCTGCGCGTTCCGCGGCAGATCCCTGTGCCACGCCGGCCACCAGGGCGCCGGTCGTCTCGGTCAGCCCAAATTCCTTGGCGATCTCCGGGGTGACGCTGTAGAGCTGCACGCCCAGAATTCCGCGTTTGACCTGGCCGTATTTAATGAGCTGATCCATGACGCTGTGGACCATGTTCACGGGGATGGCAAAGCCGATGCCGATGTTGCCGCCCGTCCGCGACAGAATCGCCGAGTTGATGCCGACGAGTTCGCCGCGCAAGTTCACCAGCGCCCCGCCCGAATTGCCCGGGTTGATCGAGGCGTCGGTCTGAATGAAGTCTTCATAGCCACCCGCCTCCGGATTGATGCCGCTGCGCCCCAAGGCGCTGACGATGCCCGCGGTCACCGTGTGCTGCAGACCGAACGGGTTGCCGATGGCGACGACATAATCGCCGACTTCCAGCTTGCTGGAATCGCCCAGGGGCATGGCGACGAGATTCGGCTGCTTGGCCTGCAGCACCGCAACGTCGGCGCCTTCATCAGTGCCGATCACCTTGGCAGTGAAGGTCCGGTCGTCGAGCAGCGTGATGGTGATCTCGCTGGCGTTCTCAACGACGTGGTGATTGGTGATGATGTAGCCGTTCTTTGCATCGACGATGACGCCGGAGCCGGCGCTCTGAAATTGCCGCTCACGAGGCTTCGAATCGGGCGGTGTGTCGAAAAAGCGGCGGAAAAACGGATCGTCCAAGAGCGGATTGCGCCCGGGCTGCTCTTTGATGGTGCCGCGCGTCGCAATATTCACCACGGAAGGAGAAACACGCTTGACCATGGGGGCCAGCGAGGGCATTGGCGCGGCATCGAGAGGGGCCGGCGAGGCAGCATGAAGCGGCCCGCCAATCACAGCCGCTGCAAGCGCGGCTGCAGCAAAGTTGAGACGCAGATTCATCGCAATCCTTCGGGGTAATCTTAAGACCGGCAAGCAGGCCGGACCTATTGGTCCGGCCCGCCCGCCAGCATCCACGCGATATTACACGGAAGGACGCGTGCCAAGGATCCCCTTAGGCGGCTTCGACCTGGATCCGAAGGGGCTGCACTTGCGCCAGCTTGGGAATTGCGACTTCCAGCACACCGTTGGCGACTTTCGCCTTGATGTTCGCGGCGTCCGCGGTTTCCGGCAGGCTGAATCGGCGCTGAAATTCACCGCTGATGCGCTCGATGCGGCGGAACCCGTCGCGTGATTCCTTGCGTGAATCCTCGCGCTGGCCGCGAATGGTCAGCACGCCCTGTTCGGATGTAATTTCAACCGCCTTCGGATCGACGCCCGGCAGATCCACGTGCAGCACGAACTGATTCGCTTCCTCATGGATGTCCACCGGCGGCAACCAGGCCCCGGAATCGGCAGCCGTGGTCAACGGCGCCCCAAATAAACGGTCCACTTCTTTCTGGAGCCGGCTGACGAGTGCCCATGGCTCATAACGAACGACTGTCATTGTCTTGAACTCCTAAATATAGAGAATAAATAATTGGAATAGGGTGCAAAAACCCTGTGAATCGAAACTCACGCGCGTGCTCTCGGAAGTGGGTCTGAAGGGAGAGATTTCAACTCGCGATGGGTCTGCCGAAGCTCAAATGGACTGCGCAGGACCGCGCCGGCGGCGAGCGGCAAAGTGTGACGCAGTTCAAAGTCAATGGGACATAATGTGGATAACGTGTGCAAACACAATATCTTGCGTTACTGCGTTTTTACTATTGACCTGACGTCCCGAAAGTGTAATCAGGCATTTTCTCGGGACATTTCCGTAACATATTGAAATATCAGTATTTTTTTGACAAAAAATACTATGAAAAATCCCTTGACGCTGGTTGCCGTCGCGCCGTACCCTCTCAGCTCAAACACAAGATGTTGTGTTCGACAGGTCCGTTAAGTCCCATCAGCTTTACGTTAAGTCGCAACACCTTTTTTTTCGCGCGAACACCGCCATTTGTGTTCGGGATGAGATCGATAATTATAACGGAGTGGCGTAGATACCCATGAATACCGTGGTCAAAATACAGCCCAAAGATGTTGGCAGCATTCCTTATCAAGAGGCGTCCTTCGACATCTGGGACAAGAAATACCGGCTGACCGCCAAGGACGGATCGCCCATCGACAAATCGATGGACGATACGTACAAGCGCGTCGCGCGCGCGCTTGCCGATGTGGAAGGCGAGCATTGCCGCGAGCAGTGGTATGAGTCGTTTCTCTGGGCGTTGCGTCATGGCGCAATTCCGGCCGGGCGGGTCACGTCCAATGCAGGCGCGCTCGAGCACAAGCCGGCGACTTCCACCATCAATTGCACCGTATCGGGAACGATCCGCGATTCCATGGACGATATCCTGAAGAAGGTCCATGAAGCCGGCCTCACTCTCAAAGCGGGTTGCGGAATCGGCTATGAATTTTCGACCTTGAGGCCGCGCGGCGCTTATGTGTCCGGCGCCGGCGCGTATACCTCGGGTCCACTGTCGTTCATGGATATCTACGACAAAATGTGTTTTACCGTGTCTTCGGCCGGCGGCCGGCGCGGCGCACAAATGGGCACGTTCGATATCGGACATCCCGACGCGCTTGAGTTCATCCGCGCCAAGCGCGAGAACGGCCGCCTGCGGCAATTCAATTTGTCCCTGTTGGTCACCGACGAATTCATGAAGGCGGTAAAGAGCGAAGGCGACTGGACGCTGGCGTTTCCCATCGGCCGTCAAGAATACGAGGCCGAGCGGCCTGATCTATCGGACGGCACAAAGTTCGTGTGGCGCGAGTGGCCCTATACGGAAGGCTATGTCGCGAACGAGGAGGGTCTGGTTGCCTGCAAGATCTATAAGACCTTGCCGGCGCGTCGCGTATGGGACGTGATCATGACCTCCACTTATGATTTCGCCGAACCGGGATTCATCCTCATCGACAAAGTAAATGAGATGAACAACAACTGGTGGACGGAAAATGTCCGCGCCACCAACCCATGCGGCGAGCAACCATTGCCGGCCTACGGCTCATGCCTCTTGGGCTCGGTGAATCTCACCAAATTCGTGGTCGACCCATTCACCGACGATGCCCGCTTCGACTGGGAATCCTATCGCAAGGTCGTGAAGATCTTCACGCGCATGCTCGACAACGTGGTCGAGATCAACGGGCTGCCGCTGCCGCAGCAGCGCGACGAAATCATGCGCAAGCGCCGCCACGGCATGGGGTTCCTGGGATTGGGCTCCACCATCACCATGCTGTGCATGAAGTACGGCTCGAAGAAGTCGGTGGCCTTTTCCCAGAACGTCTCGCGGGAAATGGCGGTCGCCGGTTGGGAAGCGGCCTTGGATCTCGCGAAAGAGAAAGGTCCCGCACCCATCATGAACGAGGAATTCACGGTGACGCGCGAAATGCTGCGCAAGCGCCCCGAGATGGTGAAGGACGGCTGGCGGGTGGGCGCGCGAGTGGCCGGCCGCGTGCTGCATGCGCGCTACAGCCGATACATGCAGCGCATCGCCGAAGCGTCGCCCGAACTGGTCGACGAACTGGCCGAGGTGGGCGCACGTTTCACGCACCACACCTCGATTGCGCCGACCGGGACCATTTCGCTGTCGCTCGCCAACAATGCCTCCAATGGCATCGAGCCCTCTTTTGCACACCATTACTGTCGCAACGTGCTGCGCGAAGGCAAAAAGTCCAAGGAAAAGGTCGACGTGTTTTCTTTCGAGCTGCTCGCTTACCGCGAATTGATCAATCCTCGCGCGATGCCGAACTCGCAGAATGCCGCCGAAAAGCTGCCGGACTATTTCATTTCCGCGGACGACATCGGACCGAAGGAGCATGTGGATATTCAGGCCGCGGCGCAGCTCTGGATCGATTCCTCGATATCGAAGACGGCGAATGTACCCACCGACTACAAGTACGAGGACTTCAAAGACATCTACATGTACGCCTATGAGCAAGGGCTCAAGGGCTGCACGACGTTTCGATTCAATCCGGAAGCCTTCCAAGGTGTTTTGGTCAAAGAGGACGACTTGAAGAATACGACCTACGTATTCACGCTCGAAGACGGCACGGAGGTCGAGGCGCGGGGCGATCAGGAGATCGAGTACGACGGTGAGATGCATACCGCCGCGAATCTGTTCGATGCGCTCAAAGAAGGCTACTACGGGAAGTTTTGATCATGGCCCACATCAAAATCGACAAGAAGATCGCAAAGTACCGCGTGCAGAAGCCTGAAGCGAAGGAGGCGCCCGCGGCCGCCGCGAAGGAGGCGCCGAAAGCCCAGGACAACGTCATCTGGATGCACGAAAAGCTCGAGCGGCCGGAAGTGCTGATCGGTTCGACCTACAAGATCAAGACGCCCGTGTCCGATCATGCGATGTACGTCACCATCAACGACATCGTGCTCAATGAGGGAACGCCGCACGAACAGCGGCGGCCGTTCGAGGTATTCATCAATTCGAAGAACCTCGATCATTTCCAATGGATCGTGGCGCTGACCCGGGTCATTTCCGCGGTATTCCGCAAGGGCGGCGATACGACGTTCTTGGTCGATGAGCTCAAGGCGGTATTCGATCCGAAGGGTGGGTACTGGCAGCCCGGCGGCAAGTTCATGCCCTCGACGATCGCGGAATTGGGCTACGTCATCGAGCGGCACCTGCAATCGATCGGATTGCTCAAGAAGCCCGAACTCGACGTTCATCAGCGCAAGTTGGTGCAAGAGAAGCGAGCGGAGTTCGAAGCTCGCACCAAGCAAACCGACGCCTTTTCAAAATCGCATTTTCCGGAAGGCGCGCAGCTCTGCGCGAAGTGCAGCACCGCCGCGGTGGTCATGATGGATGGCTGCAATACCTGCTTGAATTGCGGCGATTCGAAGTGCGGATAAATGAGCGTGCCGAGAAAAGAGACTATTTTTGTGGGGGACCCCATAAGCTGCAACTTTGACCCCATAAGTTGCAACTTCGTACCCCATAAGCTGCAACTCCGGTTGCAGTCGAATCAAGGACATATGGGGGGACCTAGGGCAGCGTAAGCAGCAACCAGGTGAAATTTGATTCACGGCCCCGCCAGTCTTAACCGACCTGCGGGGCCTTTCTCGACCGTTTTGAGGCCGACGCAGCCAAAAGCGCCGCCGGCGCGATGCATGAGAGCCCTGAGATTTGGTGCTCACTCTCGTCGCCTCAAACCTCAATTACAGCGCCCGCCTAGAGTGCGAGCCTGCCGAATTCAGCGCGGCTGCCATAGCGGCGTCGCTCGACCATTTTCGAGCCTTGTGTTGGCGTCCAGGGGATTGCTCCGCCTCTGGGCCCACGTTCCGTAGGAGCAGCAAGTATGGAGGTTCCAATGGCGCTGCAGGGTCAAATGGTCTTGAAAATATGGGACGTCGAGCATGGGGCGTGCGCAATGCTGCAGCATCAGATCGGGAATTATTTCGGGCGCCTGGCAATGATCGATTCGGGTTGCACCGGATCCTGGCGACCAAGCGCTTTCATCAAGAACACGTTAAACCGGAATCAGTTGGATTATCTGTACATCACCAATGCCGACCAAGATCACATGAGCGACCTGCAGGGCCTCTGGGACGCCGGCATCAATGTCCCAGTCGTCCACCGCAATCCAAGTCCCCCTGTCGAGGCATTGCGACAGATCAAAGTCGCGGGCGGCCCACTCACCAAGGACGCCCAACGCTACCTCCACATCCATCAGACCTACAATGGAACCGTCACGACGCCATTCAACTCCTCGATGGGAGGAATCCAAGCAACCTGCTTCTGGAATACGTATCCGAAATTTCAGGACACGAACAACTTAAGCCTTACGGTTTTTATCCAATACAGCAACTTCAAGATTCTATTCCCCGGAGACCTCGAACAAGACGGATGGGGCGCGTTGCTTGAACAACCCTATTTTGTCCGGATGCTAGCCGGGACCGATGTGTTGGTGGCATCGCACCACGGGAGGGAGAATGGATTCAACCCCCGAATCTTCAACTATTTCACGCCCAGCGCGGTGGTCGTATCAGATAAGCCGATTTGCCATGATACCCAGCGCATGGTCCCGGACTACCGAGCCGCAGTCCGAGACCGGGGTGTTCGGGTGGCCACGACAATGAAGGACCGGCATGTGCTCACCACCCGACGCGACGGTTCAATAACCTTCTTCGTTGACGAGACGACCTACCGCATCGAGACAGAGCATAAAGGATGAAACATCTAACCGAAGCCTCGCTCAGGTCCCTGAATATGAAATGGCTCGTAGCGCTCGCATTCTTCGACGCCCTGATCGCGGTCCTGGTAATAGCCCCAGAACGTTTCGGTAGCGTGGCCTTTGCGCAAATGGCTATAAGCAGGGGCCTCCTCGCCATTGTCCTGCCAGTCCTGGTCCTTCTAATCGTAAATTCGCTTCCTCACGACCTGAAATCAATGTTGGTGTATTGGAAGCCCCGCGGAGTCTTGCCCGGATCCGAGGCGTTCACCAAGCATGGTCCCGGTGACAACCGCATCGATATGACCTCGCTAAAGAAACACGTGGGAAAATTGCCAACCGACCCGGCCGAGCAAAATTCGAGGTGGTACAAACTTTATAAAATGGTTGCGAATGAGTCCGAGGTCCTCGAAGCCCATAAGCTATTTCTGATGTACCGAGATATGGCTGTCATGTCGCTGCCGCTGTGCGTACTCGTACCGGCTGCTGCTTATGGAATGGGTGCGTCAACGAAGGCAACTGCATTAGCGGCGGTTCTGCTCATTGCGCAGTATTTGCTAGCCGCAATGAGTGCAAGATGGAGCGGGATTCGTTTCGTCTGCAATGTCTTGGCGATACATTCGACCAAGAAAGTTACAGTGACATCACCGGCAGCCGCAGTTTGAGCCCACCGTCCGTTCGCCGAGAAACGTGAAGCATTGGAGCCAATCCGCCGCATTAGTGCGGGAGAAATAATTTTGTACTAAAGTTCGACCCAATATGCCGCGGGCGTCGCTGCCTGCGGTTCTCCGGAAAAACGTTTAGAAGAGATTCGCAGGCTCCAGAGCTAGAAACGCCAACAGCAGCTCGCGCTGATCTTTGTCGTTCGGGCCTAGCAAGGTGAGTCCTCTGCGGCGCGCGCAACCTCCCTTCATCTGCAAGATCCGACCAACGTCGTCGGGATGCTCCTGCTGATACTCGTGGATCATTCCCCAGCAATATTTTAGGCTCTTTTCCATACTAACCTCCAACATTGGAATCAATCGGCCTGCCGGTACGCGACCTCACTCCGACCGCAGGCCTCATTCCATTTGCCGGTGCGAAATAGCTCGACTCGCAACGGTGCTTGATCCTCCCACACAAGGGAGGATAGGCAATAGTCAATGACCTTCAGCCGGCGCTCATGCTCGGTCTCCGGAATCCCGTGAGCGGCAAATCCGCGAAGGAGTGTTGCCCGTCCGTTCTCACTCATTGTCCGTTCCTGCTTTGCCTCCGGCGTCCAGGGCGCATTTTTTAGAACGATGCCCTCGCGCCGGTACCGGCCGCGCTCACTGACAATCCATAACTTTGTTTCGGCACTCAACTTTGATTGCACTGCGGCCTCCTAGGCTAGTTCGGGTTTCTTGCTCTTGCGTCAAAAAAATCGTGACGGCACCTTGAACTCGTATACCAGGAGAATCGTCAATGAACAATGCAGAGTTTTTCGCCTTCTTGCACCGTCATCTTGCAAACCGGTACCGCTCGCGAACCCACACTAGGGAGATACTCAAAATGCTCGATCGAGAGATTTGGGCCTTTTCTGGCGCAGAGATTGCAATGCAGCGCGTGCTGCGGCGAGAACTTGTGGAGAGCGCGGAGGACAATTCAAGGCCACCCGGGACCGGCACGATCTAGTATGCGCTTGGCCTCGAGCAAGTCCTTCCTGGTCGCACCTGGGGCGGGTCTGCTGACACGAACTCCGCTTGGTCCAGCAAGCCATATTCAAAGTCAAGATTTGCGTTTGCTGCGTCCCGGCCAGGGGAGAACTCCATCGAGTTCTTTGAGGAGCGGCTCCTCTTCATCTCGACCACTGCGCGTTTCGGGACGCTTTAAATCACCGGCATCTCCGTCGTCTGGCCAAATCAATGTTAGCGCTTGGCCCCAAGACTTTAGTAGCCGCACTTGCTCGGATACATCCAGGTTAACGTACCCGTCAGCTGACGTCCAAAGGTGAGCCCCTACGACCCCAGACGAGGGCGATCTAGTATCTGCCAAACGTTGGCCGGTAACGCTCGCTGCCGGCACCGCAATTCCGATGGGAACCCGGAAACCTGATTCCCTCATCGAGGCGGAGTTGGTGACGAATCGAACAAATCCACCTTGCGAGAGGACATAGGCACAAGGAAAAGGGGCGTTAATTGCAACTCGCGAGGCGGTGCAGCTCAACGAGGCTTCGTACCTATGGGCCATCTCGTCAATGAAACTGAAGCCAGCAACCGCGCTCTTCAAGTCTTGAGAAAGAAAATATTGCGGTAACAAGCACTCCGCGGCGAACACGTCGCACAGAATCTCTTCAGGAGGGCGGCGGGCATAGCTGTAAAGGGAATCAGAGCTGCCATTGCCGCCATGGACTGACGGCAGCTGAAGATGGATATGGGCAATTTCGTGCAACACCGTAAATCGTTGGCGCTCTGCTGTGTCATTGGCGTTGACGGTAATGAGGTGCCGACCCTTCACAAACATCGTGTTCCCGGCCTCGCCGGGCGCTAGCCGAGTGTTTACTCGCAGATCTGCGTTTGCGGCCTCGAGGTAGCGATTGAGATCAACGGGAATGGCGTCAACTTGGCAGCTGCGCACGAAAGCGCGTGCGCGAACAACGACCGCCGCTTCACTGAGCCCGGTTGCCGAGGACATTAACGTCAATATCGTCGAGCTTTTCGATCCATTCAACTGCAGTGGTGGGCCGCTTTCCTCGAAAACTAACACGCGACGCAACCACAAAGGCGTCAACCGTTGCGAGCCCGTGTTGAAACATGGCCTCAAAGAGGGCATCCGGCACCGACGGACTATTAAGCAGCACTCGAAGCAACTCGCGGCGCTGCGCTGATAGCTTCAGAGCACTGCATAGCGCATCGATCTTTTCGTCCGAAGGCGCTATTTTTTCGTTGCTCTCAAGCCTCTGAATATAGGCGTAATTCACCCCGCTGAGCTTATCCAGCTCACGAAGACTCAACCCGCGATCCTCGCGGAATCGCTTCAACGCGTCACCAAAACCTACCACAAATCCTCTTGACTTTGGTAGTCACTTTCTCTACATTGTTTGTTGCCTGAATCGTTGACAGATGGACGTTTCAGACCGCGTTTAAAGTATTTTCTGTACAGTTCTATATGCTCAACTCGTTGCTTGGATCACAATCGTAAAGGATCGCGGGCATACGATCAACCTGAATCGAGGTGTTTATGGCTGCCCATGATAATGACCTTAACGACGTTCGAGACGTGCTGCTCGCCGATGTTGCGATTCGAATCCAACTCCCGCCTTCCAGCTACCAGCTCGCCACTGACCGAGTTGCCAAGCTGGCAACGTGGTTGGATCGCCCAGATAGCGCGCTGAAGGACGGGGTTAGCTTGGTCTATCCGCAAGGGTCAATGGCGATCAATGCGACCATTGGATCCTGCCTCGACCGAGATGAGTTCGACATCGACACCATCGCGCAACTGATCCCGCGGCCTGGCCGCAGCCCTCAACAAGCGCTCGACCAGCTGTATCTCGCCATCAAGGGGGCGAAGGGTTCCCGGTATCACGACATGGCGCAACGCAATACGCGGTGCATCACTGTCATATATGCTGACATGCACGTGGATTTGACTCCTGCGGAGCTGATTCCTGGTGGCGAGCCGCGACTTTCGGCGATTTTCCATCATCGCCCGGAGGAGCCGGCTTCCCAGGGTCGTCGCGTCATCGCCAATCCATTTGGGTTCGCGGAATGGTTTAACGAAGTGACGCCCAGATCTGCTTCGTTCGAAGCGTTCTTTGAGGCGCAGTCCATGACAATGGATGGGGTCTTTGTCGCGAAGGACGCCGCAGTGGAGGAGGTTCCGGAGCAAACCCCTGCATATCGTAAGCCGCCGGCAGTAGTCGCCTTGCAGCTAATCAAGCGCTTCAGGAACGTTCGATATGAATCCCGCAAGGGTCGCCGTCCGCCGTCCGTGATGTTGGCTCGCCTGATCGCCGAGTCTGGCTCCCCGAGCGGAAATCCCTTTGACGAGCTTCTCTTCCAGGCTCGAAAGTTGGAGCATTACTTTTCTGCCCACCAGAGGAGCAACACCCTGGTTCGTGTCGTGAACCCCCGATGTTCCGAGGACGTTTTCACGGATCGGTGGCCCACCAGTCTCGACGAGCAGCAGATGTTCCTGACCGATTTGGTCTATTTCAGGTCGCAACTGCAGCAGCTTGAGCAGGGCGCAGATCTCGAAAAAATCTCGACCGTGTTCTCGACCTTATTTGGGGAAACTGTCTCCCGTTCCGTCATCACCAAGTTCGCTGATCGGTCAGGTCAGACCATTGCCACCGGGCAACTTCGCTCGGAGCGCGCCACCGGTCGCATCGACCTATCCAGGTCCAGAATCGGCACTGTAGCGGCTACCACAGCGGCGGCATCGCAGGCTCGCAGCTCTCCGCGACACACGTTCTATGGCCTTGCCAAAAAGTGACCGCGGTTTAAGCGCCGAAACCCAAATTGAGCTCATGGGCTTGGATTACCCTAACCTTGCAGTGCTTCATGCGGCATCCTGGAGCATTCTATGGCGCGGTATCCTGACGCCATATGCCCAGCCGTACGTCGTGCAACTGCACTACTGCGCGTTCTCACTGCAGCTCGCTGCGATCAAGTCTAAAACGGTCCATGTCGAGGTATTGTCTCCGCTCTTGAGACGACGTGCGGGTGCGGCTGACCCAGAAATTCCACACATCTACCCGAATCCAATCGACAAGACGCTACCGCGACTCTGTCTGCATATGCAGCATGAATGGAATTCATCAATGTCGATTGCCGACACAATAGTTCCCTGGACCGTGGAATGGTTGGCTGCCTACGAGGGTTGGAGGGCAACCGGTCTTTGGTCTGCCGGAGGCCACAATACCGAACGTCGTGTGGCGAACCGATGATCAGTGCGCCGCGCTCAAGCTTTTCATCAACCCAACGGCGACAACGTCTGCCTTGGCCGAAAGGGCAGCCATTTCGAATTCTGTCGCTTGACGGCGGTGGGATTAAAGGCATTTTCCCAGCGGCTCTGTTAAGTATTTGGGAGCAGCGAAACCTTGATGGCCGGTCGATTGGCGATTGCTTTGACCTGATATCGGGTACCTCAACGGGCGGAATCCTTGCCCTCGGGCTAGGTGCCGGAAAAACCGCTGGCGAGATGTTGAAAATGTACATGGAGGAGGGCAAGTTCATTTTCCCGCCTGGATGGTTTCGGCGACTACTCTTGGGCCTCCGAGGGATTGCGCTCTATCGCTATGACCGGGGCGCCCTCACACAGGCGCTCACCTCTGCATTGCGCGACATGAAGCTATCAGCCTCAAGGGTTCGGCTTTGTATACCGGCCTTCGAGGGCCATCATGGCGAAGTCTATATTTTCAAAACTCCCCACCATCCTGATTACAAGATCGACGGGCACGAAACGCTTGTGAAAATCGGCCAAGCGACAGCGGCTGCTCCTTCCTTTTTCAGTGCGCTTGATTCAGGGGGATATCGATTCGTTGACGGAGGTATATGGGCGAACAACCCGATTATGATTGCGATCACCGACGCGTTGGCTTGCTACGATATCGAGCCGAGGCAACTCGAGGTAATATCAATCGGCTGCGGCCGCAGGCCGCTTCGGGTGGGCCCGGTAAAGGCAATCGGCGGAATCCTATCCTGGTCCAATGTCATTGTTGCAGCAATGGATTCGCAATCCCAAAATGCAATGGGGCAGGCCCGGTCAATTCTAGGTCCCGAGAACGTAGTTCGCATCGAACCAGCAACCGTCATGCCGATTGGTCTGGACGATTGGCTGCGCGCAAGTGCAGAACTACCTCTTGAGGCGAAGCGCGCTGCCGACAAGTACGACCGGGAGATCCTGCGCTTTTTAAGTCCACCCTGCACAAGGGCTAGCTTCTACTGGCCTCCGGCTTAGGCGCTTTCCAAGCTCTCGATTGCCTAACCAACATATGGGCCAAGGCCTCAAGAATGGGGTTTTATCCGGCGCCCCCGGAATTTCAGTATCCTACCTATGCCGAAGACCGTATAACTTATTGATTTACGGGAGATGATGGCTGCGCGGCATCGTGCCCCGCACAAACTATGACACAGGGATGCATGACGTGGTTGATCTCGACAAGAAGGCCTTAACCGAACGCGACATTTGCAGCAAGTTTATTACGCCCGCGATCGTCCGTGCTGGATGGGACGACCTACTGCAGATTCGCGAGCAGGTGCACTTCACCAAGGGCCGGATCATTGTGCGCGGGAAACTCGTGACGCGCGGCAAAGACAAATTTGCCGACTACGTGCTTTTCATCAAACCCAACATCCCCTTGGTCGTCATAGAGGCCAAGGACAACAACCATAGTGTCGGCGACGGAATGCAACAGGCGCTCGGCTATGCAGACAGCCTTCGTGCCCCCTTCGTGTTCTCCTCAAATGGCGACGGATTTGTATTTCATGACCGCACAAAGTCCGGCGGCATTATCGAAACCAACCTGTCGCTGGACGACTTCCCGACACCCGCTGTGTTGTGGACGAGGTACTGCGCATGGAAAGGCCTGACGCCCGAGGCCGAGCAGCTCGTCTTGCAGGATTACTTCGACGACGGCAGCGGCAAGACGCCGCGCTACTATCAAGTTAACGCCGTCAACGCAGCGATCGAGGCAATTGCCCGCGACCAGAATCGCATTTTGCTCGTGATGGCGACCGGCACTGGTAAGACTTACACCGCCTTCCAGATTCTCTGGCGACTGTGGAAGGCGGGTCGCAAGAGCCGCATCCTGTTTCTGGCGGATCGCAATGTGCTGATCGACCAGACGATGGTCAACGACTTCCGGCCGTTCGGAACTACCATGGCCAAGTTGTCATCCAATGCCAAGACAATCGAGCGCGAGGACGGCACGAAATTCGATCTTACCTTGGCCGTGGACAAGAAGCGGCGGATCGACACGGCTTACGAGGTGTACTTGGGGCTCTACCAGGCGATCACGGGTCCGGAAGATCGACAGAAGTTGTTCCGCGAGTTTTCACCGGGGTTTTTCGACTTGATCGTCATCGACGAGTGCCATCGGGGCAGCGCCACCGAAGACTCCGCCTGGCGCGAAATCCTTGAGTACTTCTCAGGAGCCACCCAGATCGGCCTCACCGCTACACCAAAAGAAACAAAGTACGCATCGAACATCACCTACTTTGGTGAGCCGGTGTACTCGTATTCTTTGAAGCAAGGCATCCAAGATGGGTTCTTGGCTCCATACAAGGTCGTGAAGGTCCATATCGATCGCGACGTCGAAGGTTACCGTCCGGAGATCGGGCAGCTCGACCGCGAAGGTAACCAGGTTGAGGACCGTCTTTACAACACCACTGATTATGATCGGATTTTGGTGATCGACGATCGTACGAGGCTCGTCGCACTCAAGGTAACCGAGTTTCTAAAGGAGAGCGGTGACCGGTATCAGAAGACCATTTTGTTTTGTGTGGATCAGGAGCACGCAGCGCGGATGCGTCAGGCGCTGATCAATGAGAACGGAGATCTCGTCTCTGAGAACCCGAAATACGTGATGCGCATCACCGGGAACGACAAGGAAGGCCAGGACCAGCTCGGCAACTTCATTGACCCGGAATCGACGTACCCTGTGCTGGTTACGACATCGCGGCTCTTATCGACGGGCGTTGACGCCCAGACCTGCAGACTAATTGTCCTCGACCGTGAAGTCCGCTCGATGACCGAGTTCAAGCAGATCGTCGGCCGCGGCACCCGCGTGCACGAGGATTCGCGCAAGTACTACTTCACTCTGATCGACTTTCGCGGTGCCACCAATCATTTCGCTGATCCGGACTTTGATGGTGAGCCCGTACAGATTTACGAGCCGGGGGAGGGCGATCCTGTCGCGCCGCCTGACGATGCGCCCATGCACAATGAGGATGGCACCGAGATGGCGGCGGTCCCGGGCTCGGAAGAACGGATTGTTGACGATCCAGCGCACCTCATCCTGCCAACGGTCGGCACCAAGATGCGTAAGATTTATATCGATGGTGTAGAGGCGCGGATCGTAGCAGAACGGGTCCAGTACCTCGACGAAAACGGCAAGCTCGTCACCGAGAGCCTGCGCGATTTCACAAAACAGGCCCTGAGGAAGCGCTTCACTAGCCTCACAGATTTCCTGAAGCGCTGGAAGTCGGAGGAACGCAAGGCCGCCATCCTCGAGGAACTGGAGGCCGAAGGACTACCGCTCGAATCCATCGCCGAAGAGCTGGGCAAGGACCTCGATCCATTCGACCTGATCTGCCACGTGGCGTTCGACAAGAAGCCGCTTACCCGGCGAGAGCGGGCCGAGAACGTTAGGAAGCGCGACGTCTTCACCAAGTACGGCCCTCAGGCTCGAGCCGTTTTGGACGCTTTGCTGGTGAAATACGCCGACGAGGGCGTTATTGCCCTGGACGATACGAATGTGCTTAAAGTCGCTCCCTTTACCGCCATGGGCAGTGTCGTTCAGCTCATCAAAGCGTTTGGTGATCGTCAGGGCTTTGAACGTGCCGTCCACGAGCTCCAATCCGCCTTGTACCAGGAAACCGCGTAACCCATGTCTGTCAGCAGTCTCATCAAAGCGATTCAAGACATCATGCGCCAGGATAGCGGCGTCGATGGCGATGCCCAGCGCATAAGCCAGCTGTGCTGGATGTTCTTTCTCAAAATCATTGATGACCAGGACCAGGAACTGGAAATGATGACCTCCGGGTATAAGTCGCCGATTCCGGTGAAGTACCAGTGGCGCACTTGGGCAGCGAACCCGGAGGGGATCACTGGCGATGCGATTCTCGCGTTCCTCAACGACGATTTGTTCCCTGCCTTGAAGGAGCTCACGGTTTCGAACAAACCCGGCGACCGCCGGCGCGTGGTCCGGGACGTCTTCCAGGACGCGTACAACTACATGAAGTCCGGCCAGCTGATGCGCCAGGTCGTCAACAAGATCGCGGCAATCGACTTCAACAACCTCGCCGAACGGCAGCACTTCGGCGACATTTACGAGCGGATCCTGAACGACCTGCAGTCAGCTGGTAACGCCGGCGAGTACTACACCCCGCGTGCCGTAACCTCTTTCATGGTGGATCGTATCGATCCGCATCCCGGCGAGGTGCTGCTGGACAGCTCCTGCGGTACCGGCGGGTTTCTCACTTGCTCGATCCGGCACATGCGTGAGCACTACGTGAAGCGGCCAAGCCAGGAGCGGGCCATGCAGGCGGGGCTTCGGGCGGTCGAGAAGAAGCAGCTGCCTCACATGCTGTGCGTAACGAACATGCTGCTGCATGGCATCGAAGATCCGAGCTTCGTTCGCCATGACAACACCCTGGCCCGGCCCTACATCAGCTGGGAACAGAAGGATCGTGTGGACATCGTTCTCACCAATCCGCCGTTTGGCGGGATGGAAGAGCCAGGCATAGAGTCTAACTTTCCAGCGCACTTGCGGACCCGCGAGACCGCGGACCTGTTTCTAGCGCTGATCATTCGACTGCTCAAAACCGACGGGCGAGCCGCGGTGGTGCTACCGGACGGTACGTTGTTCGGCGAGGGTGTGAAGACCCGCATCAAGGAGCAGCTGATGACGGAGTGCAACCTGCACACGATCGTGCGGCTGCCGAACTCAGTCTTTAGGCCTTACGCGTCGATCGGCACCAATCTACTGTTCTTCGAGAAGGGCAAGCCGACCTCGGAAGTTTGGTACTACGAACACCGGGTGCCGGAGGGTCAAAAAGCCTACTCGATGACCAAGCCAATCCGGGTTGAGCACTTCCAGGGTTGCATCAACTGGTGGGGAGGGTTGGATCGGGCCGGCCGCGTGGAGACGCCGCAGGCCTGGAAGGTATCAGCCGACGCCCTCAAGTCACGCAGTTATAACCTCGACATCAAGAACCCGCACACGGTACCGGACGACCACGGCGACCCTGGCGAGCTGCTCGAGAGCTTGAAGACCGCCGAAGCCCAGACGTTGAGCTTGCGCGATCAGCTAATGGCTATCCTGGCCGACGCGTTGACGCGATGAACGCGGAACGTCTGCTCGCACACTATGCGCAACTTGTTGACACGCCAGATGCGGTTTCCCGGCTGCGGCGCTTCGTCCTTGACCTGGCCGTGCGGGGCAAGCTGGTGCTGCAGGACCCTACAGATGAGCCCGCGTCGGAACTGCTGAAGCGGATTGCGAAGGAAAAGGCGCGCTTGGGAATTAAGTATGCCGCTTCCTCGCTAGGTGAGGCTGAAGTCCCATTTGGTCTTCCTGCCGGATGGACGTGGAGTCGAGTGGGAGAAGTCTGCTCGAAAACCGGATCGGGTAGTACTCCCCGTGGCGGAAAAGAGGTTTACAAACCTGCCGGCATCCCGTTTCTGCGTTCGCAGAATATCTACGATGACGGCCTTCATCTTAATGATGTCGCCTACATTGGGTTAGAGACCCACTTGCGCATGAACGGGACAAAGGTAATGTCGGGCGACCTTCTCTTGAACATTACGGGTGGCTCAATGGGGCGATGTTGTCGGGTTCCTGACGACTTCAACGAAGCGAATGTCAGCCAGCACGTCGCGATTATTCGACCTGCGCTTCGCGGAATAGTAGATTTTCTCCATCGTCTTATTTTGTCGCCGTATTTTCAAGCGTTCATTTTCGACGAGCAAACCGGTGCCGGTCGAGGAGGATTGCCCAAGAACAAAATGGACCAAATAACGGTGGCGTTGCCGCCCCTTGCCGAACAGCGCCGCATTGTTGCCAAGGTGGACGAACTCATGGCCCTATGCGACCGGCTGGAAGCCGCGCGCGCGGAACAGGAGGCCACGCGCGACCTGTTGGCGGCATCAAGTTTGGCCCGGCTCGACAGGCCAGATCCGGAAACGTTTCCGGACGATGCTCGCTTCGTGCTCAATGCGCTGCCGGCTCTCACCGCGCGCCCGGACCAATTCAAAGGATTGCGTCAGGTAATACTCAACCTTGCTGTTCGCGGGAAGCTGGTGCCACAGGACCCAAAAGACCTGCCTGTTAGTCTTCCAGTCGAGGTTTGCGAGGAGTCGCCGGCGAGCATTCCCGCCACCTGGCGATATGCGCGGTTGGCAAGTATCTTGAAGGAGGAAACACGAAATGGTTACTCGCGAAGGCCGGACGATGCGCCAGCCGGCATACCGATATTGAGGATCAGCGCAGGCACGGTGCGCCGCGATGGAATAGTTGCCGAGGAGGAGCACAAACGCATCAGCGGCATTGATGAGGCGACGCGTGTTCAATACGGGCTCAATCCCGGCGATCTATTAGCTTGCCGATTCAACGGAAATAAAGCGTTCGTCGGTCGTCTTACCATCTTCAGCGACTACTTGGGCATTCGGCCTATTTATCCAGACAAGCTTATTCGCGTTCGTGTTGCGCCTCACCTGGCAATGGCTTCGTATTTGCGTATCGCCGGCGATACTGAGAGCGTTAGGAGCGAAATTCAGTCGGCTTGCGCGACTACAGTAGGAAACTGGGGGATCAGCGCATCGAACCTGAAAGCGATTCACTTCCCTCTGCCACCATTAGCGGAGCAGCGCCGCATTGCAGCTAAGGTTGACGAGCTGATGGCGCTTTGCGATCAGCTCGAAGCAAGCCTTGTGGTCGGTCAGCGTACTCGAGTAACCCTGTTAGAGGCGTTACTTCACGAGGCACTTGATTCCGCCGATTGCCAGGATACTCTACTGTCAGCGACCGCAGTCCGACCGTCCGTCTCCGCCGCCTAACGGCATCATGTCCCCTCAAATCGCTTTCTCAAGGTTCTGGAATAACGAGCGGCATGCCGAACCGGCCGCCGCAGATTAGACAATCGACTTCGACCCGAGTGAGGAAGTCGCGCTTTGTGCACTCTGGCGTACGACGGCGAGGTGGGCTTGGAATTCGTATCTACGGTGGAAGAACGCAGGAACAGAGGTCTACCCGATCTGCCCCGGCCGTTTTGATCAGCTACCCTAATGCGTTTCAAACACATTCCACTGATGGGTGTTGAGTTGCATCGCGCAGTACGGCTCGTAAACGTAAAGCTCTAGCGGATTCACTATCGGAATAAAAGCGACATTCAACGACCGCAAATACCTCTGCGCATTTTTGAATGAAACTCCGAATTCGGGAAGCTTCATCGCGGTTGCACGTGACAGCGTGGCCATGAATTTCTGGGGGTGTTTGGAGGCAGCGATCTTGTAGGCCAGGCTTGCATCAAAATGAGTTTTGCCGGTCACGTGTTGACGTAGGCGGCTGATGACGCTTCGCGAAATCCCTACATAAATCGGCTTGGCATTCTTGGCCAGCACGTAACACCCTGAAAAATCCTTCGATATATCCAACTCCTTTAGGAGCGTTTGCACACCGACGCCAGGGCGGCAGAAAAAAGTCATCGGTAACGGCTGTTTCAGGACCGCCCGGATCTGCTTCATATATTGGGGTAATACTGTGGAAGCGAGTTTTGAGAACGTGTGCTGGCAGTCGTGGATTGGCATCCTTCGTCCTGAAGATTCTGGTACCTGGAAGGGTATCTCGTCCCAAGGGTGATTGCTCTGTATTCCGGCGAGCGTGGATAATGACTCCAGACCATCGTTGCCCGCGCCTGGGAGTCGGCGACGGACGCCGCCGACTCTGCTCGGGTGCCCACGATGAGTTTGTGGGGGCGACGAATCAGCCCAGAGCGGCGATACGCTTAAAAAGGCTAGAATTGGCGGAGGACTTGATGGTCCGATGAGGCGTCAGTACAGAGACTAATCAGCAAGAGGGCGCGAGTGGCCAAAACGGCTACTTCCTCTTATAAAAAAAGCATGCCGGGAAGCAGCCGCTCCTGGCCTGCGATAAACTAGCACCCATGTTTGACGGATCCGCCCCAGCACAAGGAGTGCAGGAATGTCATTGAATAGATCAGCTACCGATGGAATGGGGGGCATAACCGAGAGACCTTCAACGCAGCCCATTCCGCCAACCTGGCGCATTCGCTCCCGTGACAAGCAGAACGACATAGCATGAAAAAGGTGCTTGGCTTCGATCAGTACCAGGCGAGTGCGAAGCGAACGGACAGAACCGGGAGCGATGATGTTGACGGGCAGCTTGTAAGCGTTCTCGGAATTTTGGGCGAAGCTGGCGATCTAGCAACCCTATTCAAAAAGAGACTGAGAGATGGGGATACGTTTACGGTGTTTCCGGAGCAGTTCAGTGAAGAGCTTGGCGACATCTTGTGGTACGTCGCCACGCTCTGTACAAAGCTCGATCTGTCATTAGAGCGTATCGCACGGCAAAACCTCAAAAAGACTCTGGCTAGGTGGCGTACTTACGGTGGTCCAAAAAAGCGCCCGCGCCATCGGGATAGATCGTTTCCGGCAAAAGAACGGCTTCCTCGCACCTTCACAGTAGAGTTTCGCGAGTCCAAGAGGCGCACAGGTCCAAGGCTGACGCTCCTTCATAAGGGCAAGCGCTGTGGAGACCATCTGACCGATAACTCCCATTACGAAGATGGATATAGGTACCACGACATTTTTCACTTGGCGTACGCCGCGGTGCTCGGTTGGTCTCCGGTGACACGAAAAATCCTTAAATGCAAAAGAAGAAGCGACCACCGGACGGATGAGATAGAAGACGGCGGACGCGCACAGGTAATCGAGGAAGGAATTTCTGCGCTGGTTTTCCAGTACGCAGAAAAGCACAAATTCTTGGACGGCGTAGGCCGTGTGGACTCAGATCTGCTTTCGCTGATCACCCGTCTCACAGCCAATTTGGAAGTGTCCGACGCGTCCACTGGCGAATGGGAGGCTGCGATACTGTCGGGTTTTAGCGCTTTTAGGCTCCTAAGCCGACACAAGGGCGGCTTGGTTACGGCGGACTTGGATGAGCGAACACTCGTGTTCAAAAATATCTCTGGAACGAAGTGAAAATAGTCGAAGGTCTATCGCCGGTTGATGTCTGGAAACAGGCCAGCCAGTTCCTAATTGATAACGGCGGCAAAACATACAATGTGCTTTTGGCATTTCCATGCGCTGGCGCCGCCAGTGAGGATGCGCTAAAGCTCAACGATCCCGCAAAGATTCTCGGAAGCGAATTCGATCGGTCAAGCAACGTGGCAAATACCATTTTTCCGAGTAAGACATGGAAAAACGTGAATACACGAGCGGCCCTCTACGCGCGCTATACGCGGGCGCACGCGCGAGGCCATAAGAAGCAATGGGGTACCTATTTCGGCCGCATGACTTCCTTCGGAACCGCTAAGATAAATCAAATTGAGCGCGTAATCGACGCTCTCAATAATTGGCAACATCCGCATCGTGCGGCCTTGTTGATTCACACATCTTCCGCGGAGACAGACAAGTTAAGACACCTAGGTGGGCCTTGTTTGCAATATATTCAGTTCAACTGCCCTGACAGCGAAACCATCGATCTGGTTGCAATTTATCGAAATCACGATTATTGCAACAAAGTGCTCGGAAATCTGTACGGCTTGAGTCGCTTACTCGAATTCGTTTGCGCCGCGACAAGTATGGCGGCGGGGAGAATCGTTGTGCATTCGATCCATGCGTATATCAGTACGTCGCTGAAGAACCAGAAGACTCTGATTGGTGCATAATCGATTCCATGAACACTGATCGCAAATTTGACGAGCTCTGCACTAAGGTTAGATTTTGTACGCGCTGCGTCAGAATGGAAGAAAGCGCGCGCGTATTATCGCGATCCGCAGGCGCTTTAGACGCAAAAATAATGTTTATCGGCGAAGCACCAGGACGCCTCGGAGCTGACGCGCACGAAATCCCGTTTCACGGCGACAAGGCTGGGCATAATTTCGAAGAACTGCTTGCCTTCGCCGGGCTGGCGCGCTCGGATATCTTTGTAACTAACGCGGTGCTCTGCAATCCAAAGGCGGTCACAGGGAACAACGCGACACCGAACAAGTCGGAAATCAGCAATTGCTCTTCCTACTTGTCTGAGCAGCTCGGTTTGCTGCGCCCACGAATCGTTGTAACTCTCGGATCGGTTGCTCTTGAGGCTATAAATGCCATCGAAATGCACGGCCTTCGGCTCGCACAGGCTGTGCGAACAATGCACAAGTGGAACCACACGACTTTGATACCCATTTATCACCCCGGCGCGCGGGCGATGATCCACCGCAGCATGGCTAATCAGCGCTCGGACTATCAGTTTATCGCCGAACAGTTCCGACGGCTTGATATGCGCAGAGCGCCAATGGTCGGCATCACCAAGCGGCAAGTGGCAGACATTGCGAGAGAGATTATTCGGCTCAAGGGAGTGGTCAGCTATTTCGCGCTCCATAAGCTGTTGTATCTGGTGGAGTGCGAATCGTGGAAGCGATCGGGGCGACGGATGACTGACGCGTTCTTTTTGCGTCAGAAGGACGGCCCGTATTGCACTGACTTGCACCTATTGAAATTGAAGAAGGCTCTCGGCGGGCTTGTTGTCTCCTACGAGGGGACGCGCCCCATACTTAAGTTGGCACAGCGTAGTTTGTTCGATACGGAGGACGTGAAATTGCCTGCGGAGGTCGAGCAGATTCTAGTATCGGTGATCGATTCGGCTGGCTCTCTTTCCGACGCGGAACTTAAGACGAGGGTGTATCTAACTAGCCCAATGCGAAAGATGCTCCGCCTGGAGAAGTCGAAAATGATAAACCTCTACAATTCTCAAATTAGATTCGAGAGCGATTCAGACGACGGGAAAAGGACGGCGGTCGCCTAGATAGCTCAGCAAATGGCAAGCATGGCGCCTAAATCCAAATACGCTCAATTGGTGGACTCAATATTTGGGTCTGGTACCGCAGCCTTTGACCAGGCCGACGTGGATACCAATGAAGTTATCGTCGCTCTTGCAGACGACCCTGATTTCAATGATTTCAAAGCTGCGTTTGAGTTTCGGCTGCAACGCCTTAACGCGGCTATCACTTTAAATCCGAACTTGCGCAAAGCCGTCATTACCACAATTAACCAGGTCGCGCGTCGGTCCAACTGGGACGGTGCCTTTGCTGAGCTGTCTACGCTGGACTACTTTTTTTCAGATCCCAGAACTGATGCAGGTAAAAGCCAACTCGATGTCACTGTTCCCGCGAGTGAGACGCTAGCGGGCGCGATGGGTAAATCGAACGCGAATTTCGATCTCGTTCTGCCTCCGTTCAACACCGCGCTCGATGTCAAACTACTATCTGACAAATCCGGCAGTATCATTGAAGGAATTATCAATCAGGTTCTGAATAAAAAAGGCATCTCGATGTCTGTGATTCCGTCGTACTCTCTGGCTCAATCCTATGATCTCTTCCAGAAAAAGCGACGTGACCTGGCTATTGAGCTTGAGAGACTCATGGATACCGTTGCAAGACCAGCATCTGGAGACAGCTCCGTAATTCAGGGTTTGAAGTATCAGTTCGCCTGGAATAAAGGCGTTTTTTCGAATATTTCAATCTACAATCCTGAGCAACATGCACGGAATCACCACACTCTGCTCTTCGCACATGCTGGCAAATTCGCAACTAACCGACCATCGGGGATTATCTTTGTGCATTTTCCTTGGTCGGGCGAAAAAATACCCACACTTGGGGCCGCAAGAAAGCGGTTCTTTAAGGAGCTCGCGGAACAGTTTCTTCATGGATACGCGGGATCTAAGGTCGATGCTCGTCAGTTTAACGACGAGTTCAAGAGTCCAATTTTAGCGAGCGAAGTGGCGGCCCATTTATCAATTGTCATTTTTCTTGAAGACGAGTCAGTTAGGGCAAAGGACAAGACACGGATTAATATTTCAGCTAGCTACTTCGTAAACAAGAGCGCGAAACACACTCTTTTGACGTCACCACTTCAATCTTATTTGGCTAGCCGTGACGCCGTGGACCTTGCAGCGATGTAGATTGTTGTCTGTTGCCCGCGAGGGAGATTTCCCAGAGTAACGCGAGTTCTTGGCTGCCGGCGAACGATGACGGCCGAACGCTGCTGAAGATCTCCAAGCACATTCTAGATCTGCTCCAGGGCACTGCGAAGGTCTTCAACGATTTCCACCGCCAGCACGTGCGGGTCCGGCAGCTTGGAAGAATCATCCGGGGACTCGTCCCTCAGCCAAAAGATGTCGACTCACCCCGAAGACGTTGATGGATGCGCATTAAGCGGCGCGATCCCTGGATTCGTCGATGATAGCGCTACGCCTGTCCGTCGCTCCCGAATGCGATCGCGCTGACTTCACGAATGAACAGCGATTCGCTGGTTTCGTGCATCTTGAAGATAATTCCGCAGAATTCGTAGGAGATGAGTCCCACCGGACTATGGCGGAGTACGAAAGCGGGACCGCCGCTCATTCCTCCGAGGCTGTCCGGCTCGAGTTCGCCCGTATCGCCGCTTCGAATCCAATGTTCCCGCTCAAACTGACACCCAAGATAGTCACTGTGGCGATCCGTCACTCGTGCGGCCCCGGAACTGTAAGTGCCGAAATTGAAGGCGTCCAACGATTCAAGACGGCGCAGATCACCTGGGAAACCTGCGAACGTCCACGAAGTCTCCAATCTTCACCGATGGCGTTGGCATGGAGTGAAGCTCGAGGAAATCTTGTCCTATACCCGTTTTCGTATCCAGGACTTCGGTTGCTTGCGCCGAAGTCATGCGTATCACGCAGATATCGATTGCGGCGTCCTCCGTAACGATCTGCTTGAGCGGGTCGAAATGACAATTCCCGACAACAAAGAAGCACGCCGGGTTGTCTCGGCGCACGGCGCGGTAGTGGTTGAGCACATGAGCGCAAGTGACTGCCAAGAATTCGCCGTTGTGCCGCAGAAGTGTGGCGGTGCCGTTGTTCACCTTTGCCGGGTATTGGCGGGATGGCGGCATGCCGAAAAGGACTGGCTTGCAAAAGCGAAGAGGAAACCTCTGCATGACTTCGCCAAGGCCACCTGCAACAAGGGCTTTGGCCTCATCGAGAGTCAGTGGTGGGGGTTTCGACGTGGTTGTCACGATTTCCCAATCTACCAGCGCCCGTGCTCCCACGCGAACTCTGTGACCGCGATCTAAATCGCTCGGTTCATCAGTAGTGGGATCGCTCAATGGTAGAATTGAAGAAATGATGGCTACAAGGCTGCAGTAGTGAAGGACCGGTTATCACGCCCGGTCGGGACGCTTGTTGCCGGCGTCGGCCGGATGCCCGGCGCGCCGCGTGAGCGCTCGTCGGCCGTCCCCTTCCCAAATAGGCCCGCGATCGCGGCTCATCCAGGCACGAGTTGCCGGGTAGGCCGGTCGCCGGGCACGCTGGTTGGGGCGGCCGTACGTGCCGGTTAGTCGTATGCGAACCTTATTCGTTGATACGTCATCCCTCAGGGATGCCGGTTTTCGGAATCCGGATTTCCAGAAGCTGCTCTTGCGTTCGAAAGCAAAGACTCTTCGAATTGTGGTGGCGGAAATAGCTTGGGAAGAGTGGCGGACCTACATGAGGGACACCGAGTGCGCTAAGGCCCTCGCTCTACGAAGACAGTTCGATGAACTCAAGGGGAGCGCCGCACTAAACCGGATTCTCGGACGACTCCCGCCGCCGGCCCTCGCCCTTTGGAAGGATGAAGAGATTGACGTCGCATCCAAGGCGGCAATGGCTGAGCACGCCGCGGACCATGGTATCGAGATCATTCCTATTGGCCCCGATCACGACGAACGGACGTGGCGCAGATACTTCGGCGTCAGGGTCGAGCCCCCATTCAATCCGACTGCCAAGAACCGGGAGGCCCGGCGAAAGGACATTCCGGACAGCTGGATTTTCGAGGCGGCGGTCGATTTGATCGCGGATCGACGTGAACTTTCGGCACTCTGCCGTGACGAGAACCTAGCGACCGCGCTATTGCGCATCGGGGCCAGGGTCTTCCGCGAGCCGCGCGAAGTTATCGCCGAGCTTGAACGGGAGGAGTCGCCAGTTACGCAAGAGTTAGCGCAGGTTGAGCCGCCAACGTCCGCTCAACTCGGCGATCCCTTGGCGACGGCCCTATCTAAAGCGCTCGATGGGTTCCGCAACCACGAGCGCACGGTTTTCGGATTTATTGCGCATTTCGGTGGGCCTGCTAAGGAAGAGCTCTGGGGGCTGCTTTCACGGGCAGGGATGACACCGCAGGTAGCCAAGAACGCGGCCGAACGGCTGACGCTCGCGGGGGTCATCCAAGACACCGGCAATCACTACCTGGCCGTGGACAGGCCCTTGGCTCAGTTGGCGATAGCGTCTGTCGAGAAGGACATCATTAGACTGCTTAACCAGGAGCCGCCGAATGGAATTTGAGGCGCGTCTAAAAGCAGTCGCGCGCCTAGCCGAGTCCACCACGGAGGCAGCCGCGCGGGCACTCCAAAAGGAGTTTGACGCCGCGGCATCGGCGCTTGCGACGGGAACAGAATACGACCAGCTCGAGCAAAGTCTCGCTGTCGTAAACGCAATAGGGTTTCGATTCAGCGCCACAGCCGCGCGCATTCTCGCGAAATTTGCTGACAGGATCGAGCAGCGGCAACTTACGTACTCAGAGCAAGATCGGCTGTTCGGAAGCTCGTTTCGAGACTATCGAAACGCTACTTCGCTCATTGTTCTGACTATTCAGGCGCTGGCCCAACTTCGATATTTAGAGACCCCTGCGGTTCTGCGGGCACTAATGCGCCTGACGCTGCATTCTGCGGACAGTGTTCGGAAAAAAGCTACGGAAGGACTCAAGGAGCTATCGGAATACGACATCGGTGTCTTCTACGGCGAAAACCAGAGCGGCGGGATTGGACCGACACCACAGAAACAGGTTGTCGACGAACTTCAGGAATTAACAGACGCTGATGTCACAACATATTTCTCGGCAATTCTTACTTTGCTGGATGGCGTGCTTTCGCCAACCATGGAAGGTACGTCTTGGTCTTACAAGGCCCTCACGCTCTCGCACACCGCGACTCCCGCGATTCCCTCGGTGAGCGATGTTCGCGCTCATGCAATCGATCAATTGATTCGAATCTACAGTCTCGCAGATTCGACTAGGCGAAAGCTCTCCGTAGTGGAGTCGCTCACGAACGCCACGCGGACAGGGGTGCGAGTGGCGAGAAGCGATGAAGCTAGCGCAATGTTTATCCGCGACGCACAGAAGGTGCTTGCATTCTTTGCGCACCTAATCGAGACGGACGAGCTGGAGATCGTCCAGAAAATCGAACACAACACTTACTGGATTTTCGTTCATGCGATTTCTGAGGACATCAGAGTCGCAGCTCTCAAAGTTCGCGATAACATATCAGAGCACTCGGAGTACGTCTTTTATCGAATGCTCGTTGGATTCGAGGGAATTTTCGGCGATTGGCAAGAATTGCATGGCGGCGGAAGTGAGTTCAAGGAGACGGACGAGCTTCGAAGAAGGATTGCGCGCGGTTACGCCGAACACATTAATGACGGCAACTACGTCGAGTGGCGCAACCGAATCTTACGGTATATGCAGACCCAATCCGATGACATTGCGACGTTTTCGGTCTTCTACTTCTTTCTCGAATCGTTTGCCCTCTCCCAGCCGACTCTCGCGTTCAAACTGCTCACCGAAGATACGGAAGCAATCAGACCGTTTCTCATACCGCTTCTGCGCGGTCTTTGGTCAGGACCCCGAAACACGAAGCTGCGCGATCTCATTGAGTCCTGGATGAACGAGGGTCGAAACCTCTATCCTACGACAAAGCTGTTCTTGTCCAATGCTGATCTGGACACGGCATTGGTCAAGCGGCTCCTTTCCAGAGCTGCAGAAATAAACGACTTATCAACGATCCGAGAAGTCATATCGGTCGCGATATCTAACTACGGCGTCGGTCGGCAGGCTCTCATCGACGAGCTGATGCTGCCGGCAATTGAATTGCTCACGGAAAGAGCAAATTGCGACTGGCTGTTCGACAATTGGTTCAGGCGTGAGCTGAAAGACGTTCTTCCATCCATTGAGCCCCGTGCTATTGATGTGCTCCTGCGTAATCTTAAGTGCCTTCGAAAGATCGATTACCACGCCGAGGAGCTTCTCTACATCATTGCCCAGCGTGCTCCTGATAAGGTGCTCGAATATCTGTGTGAGCGCCTAGACCGAGATGCTCGGGACTCTACCGAGCCTTCTGGCGCGTTTGAGGCGATTCCCTATGAGTTTCACAAGCTCAATGAGCCGCTGGCAAGAATCCCTGGGCTCGCCGTGCGCTCACTTCGCGACAGCTACGTTGGGGACTATTCGCATTTCATCTACGGCGGCGCTCGGCTTCTGTCGAATATCTTTCCAAAGTTTTCAGATGAATTCGAAGCGGAGCTACTGAAGCAAGTGCAGGAAGGCAGTGAGAGGAGCCTCGAATTCGTGCTCGCCGTTCTTAGAAACTATCGCGGCCAATCTTTCATTCACCGTCTCTGCAAGGAGATTGTGAAGTCGATTCCAGTAGATAGTAAATTGCGCACTGAGGTGGCTATCGCGCTTGAGACAACTGGAGTCGTCACTGGCGAATTTGGGATATCCGAGGCATATGAGCGCAAGCGGCTGGAAGTGCTCGATTGGCTTACGGATGCAGATGAACGAGTCCAAGCGTTCGCAAAATGGTACATCGCCGATTTAGAACGCATGCGTGATGGCGAACGGAAGCGAGCGGAGGAGGATATCGCGCTGCGGAAATTCCGTTACGGCGAGGATTAGTCCTTCAAAGAAACAGAGCACGGCGCGCAATTGGATCGTGTTGGCGGTATTGGCGGCGCCGGTCGGTTCACGGCAGGCGCGAGCGCGGACTCGATCAAGCGGTATCGTTGGCGAGCGACCGCATCTCGGATTGCAGTGGACCACAACGCCACCGAGCGCGCGCCCGGCGGCAAGTTTAAGGCGAGCCAGACGAGCGAGATCAGGCTTCGCACTGTACGGAACGTCGTTCGAACTAAATCTGGAATAGTTCTTCAATGCGCTCGTTCACTGCGACGCCCCACACGCGATCAATTGCGTCAGCTACCGACGTCGGCCGAGCAGAGTTAAGCTTAATTGGAGTTGCTGGAACCGGAAACGCGCGCAATAGCTTCAGCAACTTTGTGGCAATAGTGACATTCGCCGCCTCAAGCAAGAAACCAAAGCGACGCGCGAGCGGTCCATTATTCATTCGCTTTATGTACTCCGAAAGGACCGACATTCGACCTTCATGGAACGCCGCGAGGACGATCGCGGTGAGCTCGCTAAAATTGAACTGTCCGATGCCGTATGCCAGGCAATCGAGCGCGGTCTTTTCGATGTCGGAAATAATAAGCCGCTCGCCTAATCGGTGAATCTCTTGGGTGCCGAATCGATCTTGGTCCCGCAAACGGATGAATCGTACAGTGCCGCCGGCGTCGTCTTTGAGAGTCACTGGCCGCCTCGGGCGCTCACACATAACCCATATTGTGTAACGGTACTGGGTTGTCAGTCCGTGCATCTGCGCGGCGGTTGCGAGCCCCAAGTACCCCTCCGGTGCACGAGCCAAGGCTAACGCCGGTGGATGCGAATTTGGTAGCCGGTTTGGTCCCCACTCCGCAGGCACCACCCGGTATATGCCGCGGGCATACCGGTGCATCCACCCTTTTATCGTCAAGTCGTGCAGGAGCTTGTTGGCGTGGCCGGCGCTGATCTGCAGCCGTTCGCTGACGAGACTGCGAGTAATCTTTTCTACGCCGGATTCGATGAGCCCAAGTACCAACTCTGCTTGTTGGGCGCTAAGCGATCGGATTTTTTCGGTGCCGGTACGATGCATGATAATTACCGAATAAGTAATTATCATACATTATAGCATTAAGCCAAAATTTGGTCGTACCTAACAATCGCGCGCGTCGACGTAGGCCTTTGCGAGGTCCGGCGAGGTGATGTGGTCGTCGTCGGGGCCTTCATTCAATATTGAGCATGATAAAGGCGGTTATCAGGCTCAATTCTGAGGGCCGTGAGAGGGCATGTCATTTTCAGAAAGACGATATCAGTAGTCCATAAGAGAAATTCACTGGACGATTGCACGGCGAAGGCAACGTTCGACGAGGAAGGGTTTTTGAATGCCATGCGGCATGCCTTCGAGCGCAGTCACTCTTTTCGCCTTGTTCAGATCAGTCTCCTTGTATTGTTTCATCTGCGTATTTGTGACGCATGCAGACCTTCTCCACTCAAAAGAAATGGTGCAGTTCCGCTAGGAGATCTTGAGGACGTTCTTCCTGCAGAAAGTGACCGCAATCGAGCGCCCTTCCTGTCACCGCTGCGGCGCACTTCTCCCGCCAAGTAGCGAGTACATCCCACACGGAGCCGATTGCGTTCTTCCCGCCCCAGAGAACATGAAGTGGACATTTAATCATTTTGCCAGCCTCATCGTCGGCTCTGTCCATTTCCAGGTCGATGTCTGCGGCAGCTCGAAAATCCTCGCAAGTAGAGTGGATCGCATCCGGGTTTGAAAACTCACGCACGTATTCGTTCATCACGTCCGGCGCAATGGCGCCAGGCGTCTTGTTCAAACCCCCAAAGATCTCTTTCAAATAAAACCCCGCATCGCGCCCGATCATATGTTCGGGAAGCGGAAATGGCTGGATCAGGAAAAACCACCACATGTATTTGGTGGCGAACTCTTGGTTTGTTCCTTGATACATCGTGAGCGTGGGCGCGATGTCCATCAGGCAAGCTTTTTCAACACTCTCGGGATGATCGAGACAGAGACGGTGCGCCACGCGCGCTCCGCGATCATGCGCCGCGACCATGAAGCGCTCGTGACCGAAATGACGCATCACATCGACCTGATCCTGCGCCATCGCGCGAAATGAATAGTTCTCGTGACGTTTTCCGTCTTGTGGTTTGCCAGATTTCCCGTAGCCGCGCAGATCCGGCACGATCACTGAGAATTGCTCCGCAAGCTGAGGCGCAACTTTGTGCCACGTCAGATGCGTTTCAGGGTAACCGTGCAGCAGCAGCAGCGGACCACCGGTGCCCTTTCGTAATACATGGATGGTGGTTCCGCTCGTCTTGATCAATTCAGTCGAGAAGCCCGGAAAGAACTCTCCAGCGTTTTCTTCTCGTGGACTTTGCGTTTTGGATTGTGCGGATGCAGACAAAACGGGATCGAATTGAGCGGCAGCAATAGTCAAAGCCAGCATGCTCGAAATGCTGCGGCGGTTTCGATCGATCTCTTCGATCTTTCTATTCATGGGAGGATTCCTTGTTTCAATCGGTGATGCTGTGGATTCACAGACATGATTAGAACTGCGGTCGCGCCTCCGCAGCCCGCGATTGACTGTCGCTTGAGCTCGCGACAGCGCATTGCTCAGAGAGGTCTCCGTTCGTCCGGCGGGGTCAAATTGATCACCCGTCGCCCAAAACGGTAGGCGTCAAATGAGTATGATCCTGGACCGAGCAGGCACAGCGCCAATGCGTTGATAGTCGCTATGGCGATGTATCCGGCGCTTTGAAAGCCGACGCTGCAGCTCATTGGTATGGCGAGGTTGGCGGACAGTGCAAGTAGTGCTATGACGGGGGTCAATAGTCCGACGATCAAGGTCGCGGCTAACAGGAACGAGCACACGAGCAGCCATGCGGCCAGTTCCCCGCGCCGCCCGTAGACATTAAGCAGTACGCCGCACGCCACGGAGATACGCAGGAGTAACAAAGCAAGACCGGGCAGACCGCGAGGGAACATGGAGAAGAGCCGTTGCATCGTCGGCAGGTTGCGCTACCTGAGAGCAACCGGATACCCTAAGAAGGGCGGCACCCGTTTTGTCCTTTTTGGGTATGGACGGGGATACTTTTGGAGTGTAGAGATGATATATAGTGGTTATTTCGTCCATAAAAATCCTCATCGTTGACGATCATCCGCTGATTCGGGAAGGCGTCTCGGCGGTTATAAGTGGCCAGACCGATATGAGCTTGGTGGGCGAGGCCACCACCGGTCGGGAAGCAATCGAGTCTTTTCGCCGGCACCTACCCGATGTGACTCTCATGGACTTGCGTATGCCGGACATGAACGGCATCGACGCCATCTCGGTCATTCGCTCCGAGTTCCCCGCAGCACGCATCGTCGTTCTGACCACTTACGCTGGTGATGCGCAGGCACTCGGGGCACTGAAGGCGGGAGCGTCCGGATACTTGCTCAAGAACATGCTGAGGAAAGACTTGCTCGAGACTATTCGTGCAGTG
>Ga0210406_10001073_pt1 | contig 34893 bp, 31 predicted proteins | sample IncBWC30MmetaG_FD_155454 | JGI IMG/M metagenome (GOLD analysis project Ga0210406, IMG submission 155454) | Forest soil microbial communities from Barre Woods Harvard Forest LTER site, Petersham, Massachusetts, United States - Inc-BW-C-30-M | ecosystem: Environmental > Terrestrial > Soil >... | reverse complement strand
GAAGGCCGGTGTCGCTATTTGCGACGCACTGTCCAATACAACTCCGTCCAAGTCCTTCTCCGGTTCCGCTTCGCGATTTCGATTGATGTTCTCGACCTCGACGGTGGCATCGTCCACTAGGATGCCGACCGCCAAAGCTAGCCCGCCGAGCGTCATGATATTGATGGTTTGTCCGAGTGCGCTGAGCACAATGATGGATGCGAGGATCGCTAAAGGAATTGAGGTCGCGATGATAAGTGTGCTTCGCCAACTGCCGAGAAAAACCAGAATCATAAAAGCGGTGAGGCAGGCGGCAATAAGAGTTTCTCTGACTACTCCGCTGATCGCTCCTCGAACAAATATCGACTGATCCGCCAGCGGCGATATCTGCAGCTGCTCTGGAACAGTGGCCTTGATTTGTGGCAGTAGGGCTTTGATGCCGGTGATTACGTTGAGCGTTGACGCGTTGCCCGCCTTTTGGATGGTCAACAATACTGAGCGCTGTCCATCGACGCGCACAATATTGGTCTGTGGTGGAAACCCGTCGCGCACCCAGGCGACATCCTTGATGTAAATGGTAGTGCCGCCGATGGTTTTGATGGGGATTCGATTCAGATCTGCAATCGTCTGCGGCGCAGCATTGGGGATGGAAACGTCGTATTCCCTGGAGCCGATTTTCGCTGTTCCGGTCGGCAGGATTAGGTTTTGAACGCTGATGGCATTGACCACATCCAACGCGGACAGTCCCTTCGACTGTAACGCGGTGGTATTTAAGTCCACCTGAACCTGACGCTGTTTGCCCCCGTAGGGATAGGGCACGGACGCTCCAGGAACGGTGATCAGCTGAGTGCGAATCGAATTCAGGCCATAGTCGTTGAGCTCTTGCTCGGAGAGATTTTGCCCCGAAAGTGCCAGCTGAAGGACGGGCACACTTGATGCGCTGTAGGCGAGAATGAGAGGCGGCGTCGAACCAGCGGGCAGCTGCCTGAGCTGGGTCTGTGAAACCGCGGTGATCTGGGCAATGCCCTGCTGAATATTCGCGGTCGGTTGCAAGAACACTTTGACTACCGCGATTCCATAGAGCGACTGCGATTCAATGTGCTGGATGTTGTCGACAGTGGTAGTCAGCGCCCGCTCAGTGACACTAACGATGCGATCGCTCATGTCGTCAGGTGTGAGGCCGTTGTAGCTCCAGATGATGCTGACGACAGGGATGTCGATATTCGGAAAAATGTCAGTTGGCGTGCGAACTATCGCCAGCCCCCCGAGGATGAAAATCAGGATAGCCAATACTGCCATGGTGTACGGCCGCCTGAGTGCTAGCCTGACAATCCACATAAGTTGCGTCTCCGTCTTTCCGTCCGGCGCCAGCCGGACTGCATTTGTCGAATCGCCTTACGGCCGGTGCCTTGGAGTCTTGGTGTCCAGAGTCGAGATCATTTGCGCGGCGGCTGGGGGCACAGCGACCGCTCCGGAGAGAACAATGTCCCTTGCGGGAATGTTTTTGCCGTAGATGCGGCGGTTGTCGCCATTGTCCGGACGGATTGTGGAGCCTTCGAGGGAGACTCCGGCAAACAAACCACGAGCTCTTGAGTAGCTCAGGATTTCCGAGCGCAGAGTTGCATCTGTCTCGGCAGATGCATCGCGGCCAACCGGCCCGGCCGCCACGGAAGCGTCGCCTCCCAGTTTGACCTTGCTCGCGAGAATCCCCCTCGCGCCACTCTCGTCCATAACAAGCAAGACAAAATCCGTGGCTTGCCCGCCGATCTGAAGGCCAAAGCTGCCGCCCTCAAGAGCCATCATGGTGGGAGCGCCCCATGGTCCCCGGAAATGGTCACCCTTACGGCACGACATAGCGCCGCGCCCGTAGCTGCCACCAACGATGAAGGCTGCCTTCAGAACGGAGGGAAACACCACGACACAGTCTGCTTTGTCCAGCAGGTCGTGCGGAATGTTATCCGGAACGTCGAGAATTTCTTTCAAGACCGTGCCACAATTTTGCAAACGTTCGTCGTCCTTGCTTTCATCCGAAGCGCTTGCAGCTGCGGTAAGAATTGGCAGCGCTGCAAATAGAATGCTCACTACACAGGGCAGCAACTTTCGCATGTAAATTTCCTCCGTTAGGTTTTCTTGCTCACACCCCTACACAATGCAGCCTCGGTGCCAGTTTGTTGCTTGTCTCGAGGAATCAGGAAGTGGTTGAAAACAGAGCAGCTAGCGGCCGGGAGAATGGAATTGGGGCGGGAAAGCGGAAGTCGATTAATCTGACGGATTGAATGGGTGTCGACATGTTGACAGGCTTTTCCAACAAGCGCAGAGGACATTCACGCCAGGGCGCGGTGGGAGTCAGGAATTAGTAGTTGAGAAGCCGCCAAAATTGCATTTGACTACGAGGACGGTGACATCGTCATGGAAGCCGACTCCGCTGCAGAAATTTGCGACGTTGTGGAAGATATCGGTCATTAGGGCTTCCGCAGACCATCTGGAGCCACGTTGCACGAGGGCAGAGAGACGGGCTGTACCGAGTTCTTCTCCTGATTGGTTTTCCGCCTCGGTGACTCCGTCGGTATAGAAAACCAGCACGTCGCCGGGGGCGAGATCAGCGGAAGCGAGTTCGCAAGAATTCTCTGGCGATATGCCGATTGGTGCACAGGAGGAATTTAAGCGCGTGACTTCGCCGGTCTGCGCTCGAAATAGCAGTGCGGGATTGTGGCCGCAGTTGACGTAGCGAAGTTTGCGTTCTTGAGCGTCGAGTTCGGCGAGCAACAACGTTACGTAGCGTTCGCCATCTTCGGACACCGAGTGGATTCCGGTGTTTAGCCGTCCGACCATCTCCAACAGATTCCGCTCTTGGTTTGCCTCAAGCTGCATGGCTGCCGCAGTAGCGGACATCAAGAGCGCAGCAGGAACGCCTTTTCCAGCTACATCGGCAATGACCAACTGGATGGTGTGCGCGTTGATGGGAATGTAGTCGTAGTAATCGCCGCTCACGCCCCTCGCCGGTCGCATCATGCCTGCGATTTCAAGTCCGGCGATGGCCGGCTTGCCAACGGGAAGAAACAAGCGCTGAACTTGCGCGGCCAGTTCGACGTCGTGGAGGAGTTCGTCGCGCTGCCTCTGGACCGTCTTAGAGAGCGCCTCGCGCTGTTCGATATAGCGCTGGATGATGTAAACGATAAATGCGAAGCAGAAGGCGGCGGAAAGATTGTGGAAGATGCGCAGTCCAGGGTGCAGGCCGCGCGGAGAGTAGTAGTCGTGAAACAGGATGCAAATTGCAATAAGGCCGTAGCTAATTTCCCTGCGTAGGAAAATCGCGCCGAGGGCCAGCGGGAGAAGATAGAGGTAAACCAGCGAAATGGCGACAACCAGATGGTCTGCGTATGCGACAGCGGCAAAAGAGCTCAAGACCAGAACCAGAGGCAGCCAGGCCGGTCCGTTTGAGGCAACGTCCTTTCGTAGGACGGGTCGCAGGACAGGCGACAGTCCTGGCGTTTTGCGTTTGCCGGTCAAATTGACGGGAACCGGTTGGATCACCGTGGGAGTCATTCGAATAGAACCTTGGCCATCATCCCTTTGTCTTCGTGATTGAGAAGATGGCAGTGGAAGACCGACATGCCCCTGATGACCGGGTCGGTGAAATCCATGATCACGTCGACCGAGCCACCCACCGGAATGTTCACCGTATCCATCCACAGCGGGTCGGCGATGGGCCTATCGTTTTCGGCGTACGGAAGGAAATGGACCTGATGGATGTGCATGGGATGCAGTTCGCCGCTGGCATTGACAATCTTCCAGTGCTGGAACGTCCCGATCCGTGCATGCACCATCGGAGCCGCATTTGGGGCGAACTTTTCGCCGTTGATGTAGAAGCCATCCTTGTCTTCCGTGAAGATGGCGGTGAATCGAGGTGGCGCCTTTTCTTCAGCGGTGAGGTCCAGCGATTTCACGTAAGATTTCAGGGAGCTTTGTGAAATTCTGGGTGTTGCTTGCGATGCAGACTGCGGAACGATATCCGCCAAAATCATCGCTGGATTCGGGTCGCCTTGTGGTCCGGTATCCACGCAGCGCGAGACCAGTCGCGTTGACTTGGTGGCCTCTGGTCCGGTGACAATCGCTTCCACCCGGCCTGCTGGTGGCAACAAAACGTGGTCGAGCACTCGAGTTGGATGATGGGGGTCGTGCCGGGCGATAGGCATGCCGTCCATGGCCACAATTTCAAAAGATTGACCTTCCAATTGCAGATCCACGTAGCGGTCTGCGGATGCATTCACTACGCGCCAGAACTGGCGCTCGCCGGGAGCGATTTTGATTTGTGGCCGCAGCGATCCGTTTACCGTAAAGACTTCTTCCGGCTCTTCATGCTCGCCACCACACGGCGGCGAAATGAGGTCAACGCGCTGCTTTAAATCACCAGAGTGCGGATCATTCTTAATCGAACGGCCGCGCACAACCAGTACGCGCTCCGGAAGGCCAGCGAGCGGAGAAAAATAGGACTGAATTCCTTCGATCACGAGTGCCCCGGACATGCCGTCCAACACCTGCCGGTGGCTCTCTCCATGAGGATGGGTGTGATACCAATACAGACCAGGGGGGTGCTCTTTGGGAATCTGGACGGTGTAGTGGAGTGTTTTTCCAGGCGCAGCCATCATGTCCAAGACATCATCCTGTGGAGCATCGGGAGAAACAGTCAATCCGTGAAAATGCAAGTTGGTCATGTCCATGCACGGCGTTATGGCGCAGCTTTCGCTTGCTTTCGCAGGAAGGTCGTTCACGTAGGTGATCCGGAGCTGATCTCCCGGCGATAGCCGCAGCGTTGGAGGGTTTGGTTGGCCATTGAAGAAGAAGGAATTCTTTCCATCGCTTTGCATGGCGGCGCGCAGAGTCAGGGAGAGAATGTGGTTTTGCGCGCGAAGTTCGGGAGGGTTCGAAAGTTTGTCCGATGGACTTCCCGCGAGTTCGAGTAAACAGAAGACTGCAGCCCCCATGATAGCCATGGCGGCAGCAGCTATTCGCCGGAAGGGAAACGGGCAAGACACTAGGAACTTCCAGGCCATCGCTTATTCCGGCTGATGCCAGCTGGAATCCGGGTCATAGGAGGTCATCGCTTGAGCAAGCTTTATTGTGTCGGGACCAAGATCCTTCTCGCAAATGTTTCCCGATGCGTCGACGATAAAAGTCATTACACCGGATGAGCGGTATTCGACAGGGTAAGCTACGAAGGCAAATCCTGCGGTCATCTTTCCATCGAGGACATAGTTCTTGGCGCCGCCGGGTGCATGTGCCCCCTGGCTCGTGAGGATTCGGAACATGTAACCGTTGAATGGAACGTGCTCACCAACCTGATCGGCCGGGAGATTTTGGCGCGCGTAAGCGATGAGAGGATTGATCGGGCTGTCGGACTCGTCGCTGGCACCTTGCCAGTACAAGCCATTATGTTGGCCTTCGTCGCTGACCAGCTTTTGCGCAAATTGTTTTGAGACGTTCGCCGGCGGACGCGCAAAATATTGTTTTTGCGCCTGTACCAGTTCGTTGCAGGCGTCGATGGCCGCAAGTTCGTTCCCACCTATGCGCCGGAATACGATTTCGTCCTTGCCTGCGGCAGTGTCGAAATACCAGGAGCCGTGATTGTTCACCAAGGGAATCGGAAACGGCCAGTTTTCGGCTCCGATCACCAGTGCTACCGTTCCATTCGACTCGCTCACGAAGCGATGCATTTCCTGATATTTGACGACGAAACCGGTGCGAGCATCGGCATCTTCCGCCGAGTCGCCAGAAGACAGGACATCTTTTCCCTCCGGCCCGAGAATGCGCAGCGGAGCCTGGTCGCCCGGCGCCCGCATTGCGGCAAAGAAAGTGCGGCCAGCGTCTTCGGGGGAGGCGAAGGTTTGCTGTCCGGGCTGCTGGGCGAATGTTGGAATGCAGGAATACGCCAAGGAAACTGCGAACAGAACGGGTGCGCCAATTCGAGCAAGGCACTGGCGTTCAAGTCGAACGAAATTTGAAATCAACTGCAGCATGATGTTTTTCTCCATTGTTCAATTCTTGAGAAATTTCATCGAACCTGCGGGCGAACCCATCTAGTGCCGCCCGCCGCCACCATGGAAGCCTCCATGAAAGCCACCGCCGCCGAAGCTTGATCGGCCGCGGGAGGAAAAGCCCCTGGCGTTTCCGCCGTGATCAAATCCGCTGAATGCACTGGAGCGTGTTCCCGGCTGAAAGTGAGGAGCGGAAGAACTGCGGAAGCCGTCACCTCCGCCTATAGATCTGCCTCCGTGGAACGCGTTGCCGCGGGCAAAGTTGCCGTGGCCGAAGTCAGCGTGATGGAATCCGCCGCGATCAAAGGTTCGGCTATGCGAGACAAAAGCGCGGTGGTCGTAGATGGCGCGGCGGCCGTGCCAGTCGTACCCCCAGTGGCCCCAGCCCCAACCAAATCCTCCGAAGAAACCGACGCCGAAGCCGATTCCAAATCCAATCCCGACACCGCCGAGGAAGATTCCGGGTACCGGGTACCAGCCCGGATAGGCGACGATCGGCGCTCCGTACACTAGCCAAGGATCGTAGGCAGGTACGTAGACGACGTCGGGGTTGGCCGGTTCAATCGCGATCGTGCCGTCCTGATCGGTTACATTCTCCTGCTCGGTGGTTTTCAGGTTGCCAGCGCTGCGAGCCTGCTGACGCATGGTCTGCACTGCGTCGGTGACGCCCTGCGGGTCGTTGGCGTAGGCGTCGCCAAGGGATGAAGTCCAGGATAAATTCTTGTCCATGTTTTCAAGGACTGAGGGAAATTGCGCGAGAGCCTTTACGCTGGGATCCCAAGACTGTTTGTCGACTTCCTTTGCCAGCTTCTCAGCCTTGAGGTCGGAATGACTTTGCATCCAGCGGTCGGCCTCGACGATTTGTGTTGGGTACGTCGAGGCTGCAAGGATCTGTGCGACCAGGGCATCGGGGTACAAGGCAATCGGCGCGACCAGTTGCTGCAACTCTTGCGGCGATTGTTGTGGGGCCGAAGCTGCCGACTGTTCGTTCGATTGGCCCCTAGGATCGTAGGAGTCGGCTTGCGCAGTGAATCGCGCCAGCAAACCACAGAGCAGTAGGATCAAAAGCCGCTTGGATAATTTCATGGCATATTCTCCAGTACACAATTGCGATCAATCCGGTCGCGCCAGAGGCGTTCTCTGGACAAATTCACGAACAACTCACGGCGGGTTCCCGCTACTTCTTCGAGGAACCAGGAGGAAATTGCTTAAACAATTTGTCGACGCCCTTATCCAGATTCTTGATGTTCTGATTGGAATTGTTCGAAAGCGTGTCGCTCGAGGTGCCTCTCCACAGGAGTTTTTTCGTTTTCGTGTCGAACAGGTCGATGACCAATGTGCCTACCCTATAGGTCTCTGTCGTCGTGGTTGCTTCGCCGAAGCCTCCGCCACCAAAACGTCGCCACCCCCAGCCTCCACCGAAGCCGTCGTAGAAGGTATTCAGGGTCTGTTGATTACGGGTAATCTCCATGGCCACGATCGAAACCTCACCGCCCGAATCCACCTGGGTCCAGCCTTTTGCTGCCAGCGCTGCGTTGACTGAATTCTTGATTCGATCGACATAAAGCGGATCTTGCGTCTTAACGTGTTCCCACGAATAGGTCTTGTATTGCGAGAAGTCCGCGCTGCGATCGTAATCGGTCTTCACCTGTTGTGCGGATGACTTGCCGGCGAACAGAAACATCATTGCCGTCAAAGCGAACATGAGTCTTTGCAATTTCATGATTTCTCCTTTTATGTTTGCACCAAGAGCGTGAATCCTCTTGCACCACACCAATGGCATAGGCAACACGGCTGCCAAAGACGTTGTGTTTGTAAGTGACGGAAAGCAGAGCGACTACGTTTAGTGCGGCGGCTCAGAATGCCAACCTGTTGAACGAGATGTCCCGATGCTGACAGTACGAGCGCTGCTAGCTGACCGTTTTGAACATTCGTCTTCTCGTGCGAACCAGTTTGCGGTGTTTTCGATCCCTTTTTTATTGCAGAAGGTTTGGCACCGCTATTGCACGCAATGCTTGGTGTCGTTCAGAGAAACTGGATGCGAGGAGGCACAATGACAGCCGCCGCAATTAAACAGCAATTGGATGGGTCGACTCAGAATCACTTGGACGGTGTTTTGGACAAGGAACTCGGTAGACTGCAGCAGCGAGTAGCGGAAACTGCCAAGGGAGAATTCCGTTTTTTCCTAACCGATTCGGCCCGGGGGTTTTTGCTCCTGAACGCCACCGAACAGCACTATGACGCGCGCCGTCTGAAGTTGACGATCGAGCGCCTTATTGTCTATCCCCTTGCCAATCTCTTTGCCACGGATCGAATACAGGTCGGGGACAGGATCCGAATCGATCGGGATCAAGATCAGCCCCGCCTGAATTTCATACGTGAAGTGGAGAGTTCGCACCTCCGGTTCGCTACCTCGAACCATAGCGATTCCTGGACGATTCCCGTGAACCTTGGCGAGTGTATGGATATGCTGTGGTATGAAGTTCCCCGCTTGCCGTAGGCTAATTCTGTTCTGCCGAAGCGGGTCCCTTGTTGGTGCGAGAGATGCCCAGCTTTTGCATGCGGAAGTAGAGCGTGGACCGCTTGATTCCGAGACGAGCAGCGGCGCCATTGGGACCGGCGACAACCCAACGAGTCTGCTCGAGAGTCTTACGGATGTGATCTCGTTCGGCTTCTTCCAGCGTGACGGCTCCAAGCGATTGAACTTCCGGGCGATGCTTTAACTCCGCGAGAGGAGGACGAAAAATAGCGTCGCTACTCAGGATCACGCTGCGCTCGATGAAATTCTGCAGCTCGCGGATATTCCCCGGCCAGTCGTAGGAGGCCAGCGCAGACATGATCGCCGGAGGAATTGTTTCGATTTGCTTACTCATCCGGCGAACATAAATCTCGACGAAATGTTCTACCAGCGCTGGAATATCTTCGCGGCGCGCCCGCAACGGTGGCAACGAAAGCGGAAACACATTCAGGCGATAATATAGATCACTGCGAAACTCGTTGCGCTTCACCATGTCAGCCAAATTCCGGTTGGTGGCGGCTACGACCCGAACGTCTACTCGATGAGTGCGCGTGCTGCCCAGGCGCTCGAATTCCTGTTCTTGCAGAACGCGCAGCAGTTTGGGCTGTAGCCCCGGCGGAATGTCTCCAACCTCGTCAAGAAAGAGCGTTCCCTTGTCGGCCAGTTCGAAACGGCCGATCTTTTGCGCGATGGCGCCGGTAAAGGCGCCTCTTTCATGCCCAAAAAGTTCGCTTTCCAGCAGGTCAAATGGAATGGCAGCGCAATTCAGCTTGATGAATGGGCGGCCGCATCGCGCGCTCAGATTGTGAACCGCGCGGGCGATTAGCTCTTTACCGGTCCCTGTTTCGCCCTGGATGAAAACGGTGGAATCGGTAGGGGCAACCTGCTCGACCTGTTCGAGCACCAATTCCAGAACGGGGCTGTTGCCTATGATCTGCTCGAATCTGCGCGGTACTCGGTCCTGATCGACGGGCCCGAATGTTGCGACAGCTGCCATGAAGGACCTCCTACAGCCGGATACGTGCTTCTACTCGCAGCTCAGTTCTCAAGAGCCACTCGAACGCTTTCGAGCAGGGCTTCGTCGTCGAATGGTTTGGCCATAAACTCCACCGCGCCTGCCCGCAAAGCTTGCATCCGCAATTTTTCGTCGCCATGGGCTGTGATAAAGATAATGGGAATCTTGCAGCGTTCAGAATTCAGTTTGGCTTGCAGTTCGAGACCAGACATTCCTGGCATCCGGATGTCTGCGATCAGACATGCGATCTGATGCCGTTGGCCGGACTTGAGGAATTCTTCCGCCGAGGCAAACGATTGCGCAGGTAATTCGGCAGATTCGAGCAAACCCTGAAGAGCCCTCCGTATCGAATCATCGTCGTCGACGATCGCTATCAGCTTGGTGTTTTCCTGAGTGTCCATGCATGAAATCTAACAATGCCCGGAAAATGGCACAATTATACTTTGGTATAACATTCCGGATGTCTCCCTCGATTAGAGGAAGCCGGGCAACGGGCTTTCAAGAAGCGATGGGTCGCGGGGCGGGTTGGCACTACTTTTTGCCGGGTCGAGGCTCCAGCCTCGCCGCCATTCGGACCAGTTCAGCCAGAGATTCAGCCTGCATTTTGCGCATCACGTGGCCACGATGGATCTTCACTGTGATTTCGCTGGTGCCAAGATCATAAGCTATTTGCTTATTGAGCATGCCCGAAACCACCAGGGCCATGACCTCGCACTCGCGCGCAGTCAGCATCGAGTAGCGCTTTTGCAACTCTGCCAGGCCACTCCGCTCTTGGCGCGCCACACGGTCGCGGTCCAAAGCCTGGCGGATCGCATCGAGCAAATCCTGATCCTGAAACGGTTTGGTCAGAAACTCCACGGCACCCGATTTTATGGCCTTCACCGACATAGGAATATCACCGTGACCTGTGATGAAGATGATCGGGATTTGGACGCCGGCATCGGCCAACTGACGCTGAAACTCCAGACCGTTGACGCCGGGAAGACTCACGTCGAGAACCAGACAGCTGGGCCCGTCTGGCAGCTTGTTGCGCAGAAATTCCTCGGCCGTTGCAAAGGCTGCACACCGTAACCTCGCCGATTTGAGCAGTCCCTGAATAGAAGCGCGCACCGAAGCATCGTCATCCACAACAAACACCATAGCGGCGTCTGGCGGCTTCATTCTTGCGCCTCGGCGTTGGTGGGTAGACTGAAATAAAAAATTGCGCCACGCGGTGAGTTGTCGCCGGCCCACAAGCGTCCGCCATGCGATTCGATGATGGAGCGGCTGATCGAAAGTCCCATACCGGTGCCGTGAGGCTTGGTGGTAAAGAACGCGGTAAAGATCTGATCCGCCTGCGCAGGCAGCCCCATGCCGGTATCGCTGACAGACACGATGAGTTGGTCGTTTTCTAGCCTCTGCGATTTGATAGTGAGCTCCCGCGTTCTATCCACATCCTTCATCGCATCAATGCCATTGAGCATGAGATTCATCAGCACTTGCTGCAACTGCACGCGGTCGGCTGTTACGCGGGGAAGGTATTGCGAAAGGTCGGTCGTAACTACTACGTCGTATCCGGTGGTCTCGCCTCCCAGGAGGACGGTCATCTCTCGAACGATTTCGTTCACATCGACGGGCTCCCGTTCCGAAGTACCCTTCTTGAAGAGCAGACGAATGCGCTTGATGATTTCCGCCGCGCGCTTTCCGTCGTTCACGATTCGCATGGCGGCCGCGCGCGCTTCTTCGATGTTTGGACTGTCCCCCGCGAGCCACCGCAAACAAGTATTGGCATTGGTGCTAGCCGCTGCGATCGGTTGGTTCACTTCGTGCGCCAGGGAAGCGGCCAGCTCTCCCATGGTGGTCACCCTACTGATGCGAGCCAGATCCGCCTGAGCCTGGCGCAACCGTTCGCGCTCTTCACGCGCCAGCTTGCGTTCCATGGCAATGCCGGCAAGATGAGTGGCCATTTCGAGGGCGCGGGTCTCAGCCGGGCCCGGATTGCGCGGTTCACCGTAATACATGGCAAACGAACCCAGCGCCCCGCCCGAATGCGTAAGTATCGGAATCGACCAGCAGGCGCGGAACCCATAGGGTCGTGCCAGGTCTCGAAACGACTCCCAGAGCGGATCTTCGAGAATGTCGGCGACGACAACGGGTTCTCTGCGGTACATGGCCGTGCCGCATGATCCCGCCTTCGGTCCGATGCGCAGTCCGTCGATGGCTTTGCTGTAGGCTTTAGGAAGGCTTGGAGCGGCACCATGCCGCATATGCTGGCCGTCCTCGTCGAGCAGCAGGACCGAGCACAGCAAGCCGGAAAATTGCGCTTCCACAACCCGCACCAGCTTCTCCAGTGTTTTCTCCAGCGGAGCATCGCGCGCTATCATCTCCAAAATACGGCTCTCTCCATCACGCAGCGCCTCTGCCCGCCTGCGCTCGGTGACGTCTATCACGGTACCGACGAACTCAACGAGATTGCCTGATGGACCGAAAACGGGATGGCCTACCGTGTGAATGTCACTGATCTCGCCACCGGGATGGACGATCCGGTAATCGAACTCGAACCCCGCCTTTTCGCGGCTGGCTTTTTCCAGATGCGCCAAGGTACTGGCTCGGTCATCCGGATGAATGCGTTGAAAGAATGTTTCGACTCGCGGGAGGCCACCGGCAGGATCAAAACCCAGCACTCGGTAGCACTCTTCGGACCAGTAGGTGATATCGCCTGGCTCAGGCTCCCCGGCCCAACTTCCGGTGCGACTGAGTCTTTGCGCCTCCGCCAAGTATGCCTCGCTCCGCCGCAATGCTTCTTCCGCCTGCTTCGTCGCGGTGACGTCCATCACGGCCCCAACAAACTTGGCCATGCCCGATAAGGCATGGGCTACAACGTGGACATACTTGACAGAGCCATCCGGCATCAGCAAGCGATGTTCAGAATCAAAATCTCTTCCATCCTGCACCGCCCGATCGATGGTCTGTTGCACCAAAGCTCTGTCTTCCGGATGAACCCGATGGAGAATCAGTTCCACGGTCGGCTTGGTTGTTCGGGGATATTGGAAAATTCGAAAGGATTCTTCGGACCAGACGATTTCGCTGCTGGAAGTCCTCCAGCCAAAACTACCCGTGCGGCTTAATCGCTGTGCCTCCGATAAATACGCTTCGCTCTGCTGCAGCTTCTCTTCCTGTACTTCCAAGGTCTGGATGGCGAATCGCCTGTCAACCCAGGACGTCAGAATCGCTAGCCCGAGAACGATAAAGGTGACGGCGACAATTCCGGCGGTGCCGAGTGCGGAGATGCTTACGGCATGAGACAGATTCGTCGGCATGCCGGAGGGGGTAAAACTGGCAGCGGCCATACCGGTGTAATGCATGACCGGGATCGCAGCACCCATCACGACGGCGCCGGCTAATCTCCCCCAGCCGATTCCTGTTACCTCCTCTCGGAAGTGAAAAACAATCCACAACGCGGCAAGAGAAATCAGAGCCGCGAACACGACCGACAGAACGACGAGAAAGGAATTAAACTGGCACACAGCCGGTAAACGCATGGCGGCCATGCCGATGTAGTGCATGCTCGCAATACCCGCACCCATCAGGACACTTCCGGCGACCGCTTGCAGCACACCCATCTTCTCCCGGCTCACCACGTACAGAGCAATGACCGACGCGAGAATGGCCGCAACCAGTGACAGCAGAACGGTAGGCCAATGGTAGGCCACGGGAATTGGTAGTATGAACGCCAACATGCCGATGTAGTGCATGGACCAAATGCCAGTCCCCATGGCACCGGCCCCGCCCAGCAGCCAAGCCGCACGAGTCCAACCGCCTGCAGCGGTTACGCGGCCCGCGAGATCCAGAGCAGCATACGACGCAAACATGGCGATCAACACCGAAAGCGCCACGAGTGCGTAATTGTATGAGCCAGTTAAGTGCACGGCAGCCGCGTCACTCCATCCGGTTGGCAGGCGAAACAGTCGCGCCGCTTCAATTACAAATTAACCGTTCCCCCCAAGGTCTGCATACCGCAGGTAACCGAATCATGGAGCCATAGGGCGCTCGAGTTCGAAAGTCCATGCACGCGGTACGCGCCGAAATTGTGATGCTTTCTCTGTTCACCATCGGTCAGGACAAGAGAGCTTGCGCCCTCAATATGTTCAGTGAGGTCTCGAACGGCAGCGTCATGGAGAGGAGCCAGTTTGCGGTCCTCACTGTCTGCCTTTTTGACTCGCTCAATCAGGTCCACGGGTCTGGGAATACGGCCGATCGGCTCGGTGGGTATCGTGATTGGCCTCGGCTTCACCATAGTTGCCATCTTGCTCAAAGCATAATTCATCGCGTGCGCGGTGTGAACTCGCCGGTCTCATTCCTTCGCTTCGATTTTCGTGGGTAGTGCGAAATGAAAACTCGCGCCACGCGGACGGTTGTCGGTGGCCCATAAGCGGCCGCCATGCGACTCGACAATGGAGCGGCTGATGCGGAGTCCCATGCCGGTGCCGTGGGATTTGGTGGTAAAAAACGCATCGAAGATTTGGTCTGCCCGCTCCGCTGGCAGACCTACGCCGGAATCGCTGACGGACACTGAAACCTGCTCATTTTCCGTTTGCGACTTGACGGCTAGTTCGCGCGTCCCATTCACGTCCTTCATCGCATCGATGCCATTGATCATGAGGTTCATCAGCACCTGCTGCAATTGCACGCGGTCACCCAAGACGCTGGGAAGATCCGAGGCAAGTTCAGCCCGAAGTAATACTTTGTGTTGTGTGGCCTCCCCGCGCAGCAGAACGATCATCTCGCGAATGACTTCGTTTACGTCAACCAGCTCCTGCTCCGGAGGACTCTTCTTGAACAGTAGTCGGGTCCGCTTGATGATTTCCGCAGCGCGCGTTCCGTCTTTGACGATTCTCATGGCGGCTGCGCGCGCTTCTTCGAGATTCGGGGTGCCGGCAGCGAGCCAACGGAGGCAAGTATTGGCATTGGTGACGGCGGCGGCAATCGGTTGATTCACTTCGTGGGCCAATGATGCCATCAACTCGCCCATCGTGGTGACTCGAGTGACGTGAGCCAACTCTGCGTGTGCGTGGCGCAGCGCTTCTTCGGCGCGCTTGCGTTCGGTGATGTCCGTAGAGCTACCCACGAATTGCACCAAATCACCCGACTCGTTCCAAACCGGATGGCCAACGGTGTGGATGTATTTGACGGCACCGTCCGGACAAAGGATTCGGAATTCCAAATCGTAGTCCGACTTTTCAAGCACTGCGCGATCGATCGTTTCTTGCCATCTGGCTCGGTCGTCCGGATGAATGCGCTGGAGTCGTTGCTCCCAAGGTGGGAGGCCGTCGTTCGGATCGAAACCATAGATGCGATACCATTCGTCCGACAGGTACAAAGCGCCTCTTCCCGCCACATCCCAGACCCAGCTACCCGTACGCGTGAGCCTCTGCGCTTCCGCTAGATAACCCTCGCTGCGTCGCAAGGATTGCTCCGCAGACTTGCGCTCACGACTCTCTGCTTGCAACGCCTCGTTGCTATGCCGGAGCTGCGCAACTGTCGCCTTCAGGTCATCGCGCGCGCGTATGAGCGATTCAGTAGCGTTCCTTTCAGCAGCGCTCAGCGCCCCGACAAACAAGGCCGACAGAGTGAAGACCATAAGGCGTGGAATTTCATCGGCCTTTAGAGTCAACGAATGAATTGGAGGCAGGAAGTAATAATTGAAAGCGAGAGCGGAGAGTGCTGTCGCGAGCAATCCCGGCCCAAATCCGCCGAACCACGCACTTAATATAACCGCGCAAAGAAAAAGTGATACGGGTGCATCTTGTAGGTGAATTGCCGGTAACTGTGAAAGGGTGAGAGCGGCAGGAACAGAAACAACAGCAACCCCATAGCCCCAAATTGCGGGCGGCTTCGGCCGAAGAAGAGGGTTGGATCTAAACATATTGCTGCGCCAGGAATATCGTACTCGTGATGCGCGTCGCTGCAGTCGTCGTGTTGGCGTTCATCTCCGCCTGAGGATCCAGAATCAGCAGGTGCGAACTGACGTCTTGAACTGGCTGAGAGGCGATTCTGGGCTGGTGCGAGGACATTTTGCAAGGAGCTTATTTTCAAGATGGGTTACGACCGCGAACAGTTTTCTTTGATTATCGATTTTTTCCGTCGATCTTCGATTTTGCCGAGCTATCCAGGGGAATGGAGTCCTTGCTTAGTCCAATCCGATAGACAGGATGCCCATACTTCGACAGATTTGCACGTCCATTGACGTTGTCAACGGCGGGGAAAATTCACCTATGCGCCGTATCGCGAGCCACTTGCAAGCAGTTCTCGTCGCACACCTCACCTGGCACACCAATTGCTTTTTTGCTGTTGGTAGCTTTGAGGGCAAATATCGCTGGGGGACGAAGACCATGCAAACGGCCAGGGCATCGAACGTAGCTAAGGAATCCGACGAAACGCTGGTGTCTGCGGCAAAGAACGGAGATATGCAAGCCTTCGAGGAGTTGATTCTTCGTAACGAGCAGAAAGTTCTTGCAATCGCCCAGCGGATCACCAATCACCGCGAGGATGCCCAGGATGTGGCGCAAGAAACCTTTCACAAGGCTTTTCGTCACCTGAACAGTTTTCAGGAAAAGGCGCGCTTTTCTACCTGGATGACACGCATCGCCATGAACGAAGCGTTCATGTTGCTGCGGCGGAGGCGCGGGACTCCCGAAGACCTGCCGGAGGGTTCTGACGACGGAGACGAATATTATTCTGAGAAATTCGTCGACCGGCGTCCGACGCCCGAGGAGTCCTGCAGGCTGCGTGAGCGCAACGAAATATTAAACCACGCCATCAATCGTCTGGGACCGAAGATCCGCAGGGCGATTTTGCTCCGCGATATCGAGGAACGATCTGCCGAAGAAACAGCGCAGATCCTGGGCACCACCATTAGCGCCGTGAAGGCACGAGTTTTTCAAGGGCGCCGGAAATTACGTGCCGCCGTAAACTCCGGGCTTCTAGCGGACTACTCGGTCGATTGGGCCGAGACACAGCGCTGCTGAGCGCGGTTTTGCCTTCACTGCGATACTCCGGGACACACCACTCACATCGTGGTTCGTAGCGCAACCTCGAGCCACACCGCACGTTTGCGTCCTTAACCATTCCAAGAACTGTACTGCTTTACTGCGACATCGCTAGCTCGGGAACCGCCGAAAGCTTTCCGAACTCTTCTTCCGTCAAGTGGAGCGAAGCCGCCGCGATGTTTTGCTCGAGATGTTCAAGCGACGAAGTTCCTGGTATTGGCAACATGATTGGAGATCGCCTCAAGAGCCAGGCAAGCGCGATTTGCGTGGGACTCGCACGGTGTGCATCCGCGATGGCGTGAAGCACTTCGCCGGCAACTTTGCCAGCTCCGAGCGGATACCAGGGAATAAAAGCGATTTCATTGCGCTCGCAATAATCCACTACGTAGTCCCATTCGCGGTCTGCAAAGCTGTAGCGGTTCTGTACAGAAACAATAGGCACGATTCTACGCGCTCGCTCGATGTGTTCTCGTGTGACGTTAGACAAAGCAATCAGGCGAATCTTTCCTTCGTTTTGCAGCTGCGCCAGAGTCTCCAGCGACGTCTCGAACGAGACCGCCGGATCCGGAATGTGCAGTTGGTAGACGTCGATGCGATCCAGGCGCAGTCTTTTGAGGCTGCCCTCAAGCGCGCTGCGAAGATGTGAAGGACTTGCATCGTGAGTCCATTGATCCGGCCCGGGACGGTTCCAGCCGCCCTTAGTGGCAATTACAAGGCCAGCCTGATAGGGGAATAACGCTTCGGCAATCAGTTCTTCGCTTACGTAGGGACCGTAGGAGTCCGCGGTATCGATGAAATCGACGCCAAGCTCCACGGCCCGGCGAAGAACTGCTACCGCGCCTTTTCGATCCTTAGGCGGTCCCCAAATACCTTCACCGGTAACGCGCATCGCTCCGAAGCCGAGACGGTGCACAAGAATTTCCCCACCCAGCGAAATATCTCCTGCTGCACTTGCGGAAAGTTCTCTGTCGTTCTTGTTCATAATTCACCTCTATATGAATTTCAAATTGAATCAGTCTTGCTCTTTGTTCGAAGTTCCTCGTATCCCTAGCCCAGCCATTGCGGGTTCGCGTAGGTGCCATCGAAGTTGTGACTCGTCTTGTAAAGTTCGAACTGGCCGGCTTCCGCAGCTTTCGCAGTTTTGGCCAGAAGGGATGCAACCGCGGATGAGTCAAGCGGCTTGAAACTACGAGCGGCTTGCAGAGCCTGCTGCAGAATCGGAATCGAATCGCATCCAGTAATGACGACGCTGCTGGGAAGATTCATCGCGTAATGAAGACATTCCACGGCGGTTGCTGTCTTGCTATCGAGAATGAAGTGGTCGCCCATGGGCTTCATGCCGAGCACGCCGATGTCGTTTTTGAGCAGAACGGGCAAGACTTTCCTTTCGAAGCTATTGAAGTGCGCGTCCATTACATTGAGCGGCATCTGAACTGAATCGAAGGTAAAGTTATGTTTTGCAGCCATCGCCAACATTTTCAGATGAATGTCGGGACTTTTGTGGCCTGTGAAGCCAATGTAGCGAATCTTACCGGCCCGCTGTGCGTCGAGCACCGCTTCGATCGCCCCGCCTGCGGCAAAGATGCGGTCCGGATCGTTGTCGCGAATCACTTCGTGGAACTGCAGAAGATCGATTCGATCAGTCTGAAGGCGGCCGAGAGATTCGCTGATCTGCTTCGCCGCCGCGGCTTTCGTGCGCCCGTCGATCTTGGACATGAGAAATGCTTTTTGCCGATAGCCGTCCCGCAAAGCATTACCCATGCGTATTTCGCTCTCGCCGCCATTATAGTCCCAGCAGTTGTCGAGAAAATTGATTCCCTCATCCAGCCCGGTGCGGATAATTCTCATACTTTCCTGGGGATCCGCCTGCTTGCCAAGATGATAGCCACCGAGTCCAACGAGCGAAACTTTCTCGCCGGTGCGGCCCAAAGTTCGATAGGGAATACCATTTCTGGATTCCGCGTGTAAGTCATCCTTGCTGGCGCCCGCTAAAAAGACAGACGCGGCTGCGAAGCCGAGAAATCCGCGCCGCGAAATGCTGGAAGTCGCAGGATCGTGATTCGGCCAATCCGCTGAGAGATGCGGATCGCATGCCTTTATTTGCCAGGATTGATTTCGCTCGTCATTCATAAGTCGCTCTCGATGTTGAAAGACTCTCGCCACATTCCCAGCCCGGGGGAAAGGAGCACATGGCGTCAGAAACTACTTCTTTTGATGTAGCGAACGGACGTAGGTCACCAACGCGTGAATCTGATCGTCACTGAGCGAGCCCTTGAACGCAGGCATGCCACCCTTGCCGTTCGAAATGATTTGAGCAAGTTCCGCGTCGGCCTTGTCTTGTACAACCGAAGATCGCAGGTCGGGAACGTTCATGCTCTTTCCAACCGAGGAGCCAGCTCCGTCTGGACCGTGGCACATGGCACATTTCGTCCGGAACGTTCCGGCGGTCGCCGCTTTGTCTGGGCCCGGGCCGGCCCGCAAAGTCGAGACCGCGAGGAGCAACACAACGCTCACAACCACCGCCAGAACGGCCAAGTCGGTTACAGTGTGTCGATTGTTGTCGCGTAACATGCTTTTCCCTTTCTTGCATCGTTCCATTTGTATGCCTTCTTCGCCATATGCTCAGCGGGCATCAGCTCAGGCCGAGCTTTGAGATCGGCAGGTCCCTCACTCGCTTGCCGGTTGCAGCGAAAATGGCATTGCAGAAGGCCGCAATAAACGGTGGGACTCCCGGTTCACCGACGCCGGCCGGAGGCGCGTCGCTCTCGACGATGTGTACATTCGTTTGTTGGGGGGCCTCATGAATTCGAGCTACCGGATAGTCCTGAAAATTCGATTGATTGATTGCACCTTTCGTAGCCGTAATCTCGCCGCTTCGCACCACGCTGGCACCGAACACTGCGGCTCCTTCAAACTGCGCGCGGGTCGCTTCTGGATTCACCACCAAACCTGCATCGAGCACCGTATCCACGCGAGGGATCCGCACCTCCCCTTGATCGTTAACCTCGACTTCAACGACGGTGGCCACATATGTTAAAAAACTGCGGTGCGCGGCAATCCCGACCCCAGTTCCCTTCCCGTACTTGCGTCTTCCCCATCCGGATTTCTCCGCGACCATTTCAGTGACGTGGCGCAAACGGCCGGTCTGCCAGGGATAGGCATCCATCGAAGCTCCGTAGTTCGGATAGGCCACACCGTTGAAATCGATCGTGCGCGGGTTTCCGATCAGATCAAGTAAGTAATCAACCGGGTCGCGCCCAGCCGCATGTGCAAGTTCATCCGTGAAGCATTGAATGGCAAACGCATGATAGATATTCGCTACAGACCGTAACCAGCCGATGCGCACGTGTGCCTTCGCCGGGCCATTCTCGACGCGAAGGCTTGGTAGATCGTAAGGAATGTCTGTCCAGCCCTGTTGCAGATGGCCCGGATCGCCATAAACCGCATTCACATCGAAAATCGATGGAATCGGAGGGAATACCGAGCGTTGCAGCCAAGCGGTTGGCTTCCCGTTCGCTCCTAAAGCTGCTTTCAGGTACATGGACGCAACGGCGTTGTAATAATCGAACTTGATATCATCCTCGCGTGTCCAGACCACCTTCACCGGACGTCCCGTTTTCCGGGACAACACCGCGGCCTCGGCTACATAGTCGGGCTTGGACTTGCGCCCAAACCCTCCGCCAAGCAGAGTTACATTGCAGATGACGTCTTCTTTCGGGATTCCCAATTCCTTCGAGACAATGTCTTGCGCGGCCTGGGGGTTCTGCGTCGGTGCCCACAATGTGGCTTTGCCGTCTTTGAATTCCGCTAGCGCTACCAGCGGCTCCATCGCGGCGTGTGCCAGAAGTGGAACGTAGTAATCCGCTTCATGTATCTTTCCGCCTTTGGCGAAAACCGCGTCCGCATCGCCAACATTGCGCACTACTTTGCATGGATTGTGCGAGGTCGCTCGCAGCTCATTCTTGTACGGCTCCGAGTCGTAACTTTCGTTTGCTCCGTTGTCCCAGGAAATATTCAGTTTCTTGCGACCCTGAAACGCTGCCCAAGTGTTGTCCGCAATTACGGCGATGCCGCCGAGGGGTTGAAACGCCGGCGCACCCTGGAATGGATCAATCGGAATAATCTGACGCACACCTGCGACCTTCAGTGCTTCCTTGTCGTCATACGATTTCACTTTGCCGCCGAGGACCGGCGGGCGCTCCACGGAGGCGTACACCATGCCGTCCGCGCGAGCATCCATGCCGTAGGTAGCTCTTCCGGTCACCAGCGCTTCGAGGTCGTAGCTCACTTCCCCTTTTCCGATATATCGCCAGGAGCCCTTTGTTTTGAGCTTCAGATCCTCTCTTTTGGGTACCGGTAATTTTGCCGCTACCCTTGCGAGTTCTCCGTAACCCGCACTGCGGTTTGTTGGGCGGTGAACCACCACATGTAAATCGGTTTCGCATTCTGCTGCTGGAACCCTCCACTCCTGCGCCGCTGCTTGAATCAGCATGAATCGTGCGGCTGCCCCTGCTTCGCGCATTGCGTCGTAATACGAGCGGATCGAATGAGACCCGTCCGTATTCTGGTCACCGTACCGCTTGTCGCCGATGGCCTGTTCGATCTTTACGCGCTTCCAATCGGCGTCCAATTCATCCGCGACCACCAAAGGCAACGTAGTGCGGCTCGTCGTGCCCATCTCCGATCGATGAGCTACGATCCACACCGTGCCGTCTGGATTGATGCCGAGGTAAACGCTCGGATGCAAGGTAGCGTGATCCGCATTCGTGTCGTGTGGGAGTTTGTCGCTGGCCGACAGCCGGGGGTAATAATGAACTCCGAGCACAAGAGCGCCCGTTGCGATAACGCCTCCGGCTATAAATCGGCGGCGGCTGACGTTTGCGACCGTGTTCATGCCGTTGTCTCCGCAGCTGCTTTGATCGCCGCGCGAATCCGCTGATAGGTTCCGCAACGGCAGATGTTGCCCGACATCGCATCATCAATGTCGTGGTCGGTCAGCTTCTTTTTGCCGTTCAACAAAGCCGCTGCCTGCATGATCTGCCCCACCTGGCAATAACCACATTGCGGTACATTGATTTGCATCCAGGCCTTCTGAACCGGATGCAGTCCATTTTTCTCCAGGCCTTCGATGGTCGTTATTTCTTTTCCGGCAGTGTCCCGCATCAGGGTTACGCAGGATCGCGTCGCTTGTCCGTTGACGTGTACGGTACAGGCGCCGCACAAGCCAACACCGCAGCCAAATTTGGATCCGGTTAGACCCAAAACGTCACGCAGATACCAGAGCAGCGGCATTTCCGGTTCTCCGCTGAACGATTGTTCCGCATCGTTCACTTTCAGTTGAATCATTCTCGTTCCTCAGCTCGAACACATTCAGCGCGTGACAAAACTCGCGCCGTTAGCTCAACTTTCCCTACCCAAATGTGCTTGCTTTTCCATTTGCAAAATGACCGCTGAGAAGTCTTGCTCTTGTCCTTGCTCCGATTGCCTTGCGTTCACCTCAAAGGCGGCTTCAGTCGCAGGCATCCGCGCCCCTACGGCGGCCGCGAGATAGAAAATCAGCCCGAAATCTTTGTTCATGAGCCGCAGCGGAAATTGCGGGCTATAGTCGCCGTTCATCGCTCGCTGCAGTTTTCCCACATGCGCCGGAGCGACCACCGCGGTTTCTGAAAGAACGTCGAGCAAACGATGGCGATCTAGTCCCGCTTTCTCTCCAAGCGCAACCGCCTCGGCGATCGCCTGCATTCCGGTTCCCAATAAGGTGTTCACGACAAGTTTCATCGTGGCGCCGGATCCGCTCGGCCCTACGTAAAAATACTTTTGTGCGATCGCCCGAAAGATCGACTGGGCGGCGGCAAAACATTCCTGATCTCCGCCACCGAACAAGGTCAGAATTCCCTGCTCGGCGGCGGGAACGCTCCCAGAGATCGTCACATCGAGCACTTTAATTCGGCGTTCGGAACCAAGCCTCGATAGTTCCCGCGAAGTTTCTGGATACACGGTGCTCATGTCGATGATCACTGAACCGGGGCTGGCATTGGCCAGGGCGCCATTTGGCCCTCGATAGAGATCCAGGACGGCTTCATCGCTTGGCAGGCACGAGAGAATGACGTCACAGCCGACAACCAATTCCGATACGCTTTGCGCGACGTTTGCGCCGTATCGAACTAGGTCCTTCGCTTTACCGCCGTCCCGGTCATAGGCGGTGACTTTGAACCCGGACTCAAGCAGTCTCCGCGCAATTGGCCGGCCCATGTAACCGATACCGACAAAACCAAGCTTGCTTTTTCGCGCATTCATTGGTCCCATGCCGAATCACCCATTCGCTGAGCCTCAATTTCAATCCACTGAAGCAAATGCACGCCTTATACCGTTCATGCGAAAGGAACTCGTATGCGCGCAACAGATTGATAGCACGGAAAATAAGAACTGCTAAGTAGAAGGTCATAGCGATGGATTGCAATATTCATCTGTCAATTTTTTGGACACTGTCAGTCTGTTGGAAATCGAATCCAGCGTGTGGCGGGGAGATTTTTTTGGGCTTACGTAACTATCTGTATGGACGGCCATGTTGCAACACTTTAGGTTCGCGTGGCAGTCGCAGACTATGCTACGCGAAGCCCGGATCATTCATGAACACAGCCAATCCTGCGCCTGATAAACACCCTGGTTGAAGCCGCGATTGCAGTACTCGGCGCGTGGATTAGTTATGAAGTCAGCCCCGCCGCTAGGAAACATGCGAAGGTTAGAGGCCGGCACTGGCCGGCCGACCCTGATATCGCGTGCGCGGGCTCGCCATGTACCCGCGTACATGCAGGGGGCATCCGAGAGACTAAGGAAAAGATTCTCTGTTGGTTCGATATGGACAGAAAGTGGAGTATTTCTATGAAAAGCCAGGATGCGCCAAGGGGAGAAGCGGCGGCGGCAGCCGTCAGCACCGCAACTCAACGCCCTCCATTGCCACCATTCACGCAAGAAACTGCCGTTCAGAAAGTCCGCCTGGCCGAGGACGCGTGGAACTCCCGCGATCCAGAAAAGGTGGCGCTGGCTTATACCATTGACTCGCGCTGGAGAAACCGCTCTGAATTCGTGAACGGGAGGCAAGAAATTATCGCTTTTCTCCGACGCAAGTGGGCCAAAGAACTGGACTACCGCTTGATCAAAGAATTGTGGGCCTTCGAAGGAAATCGCATTGCCGTACGCTTTGCCTACGAGTTCCACGACGACTCAGGAAATTGGTTTCGGTCGTATGGCAACGAAAATTGGGAATTCGACGAGAACGGGCTGATGCGGGTCAGGCTCGCTTCGATCAACGACCTTCCAATTAAAGAGGCGGAGCGTAAGTATCACTGGCAGCTTGGACGCCGGCCAGATGGGCATCCCACACTCGGCGATCTGGGCTTTTAAGTGCTCACAAGGAAGTGGGCAAACAGTCTGGCAAAGCCACATCGGTTGTCGCTAGGCGCGCTAATGCCGTCGGATTTTGATTCCCCCGATGAAGGCAAAGAACTGATCCGGTAATTTACGTCCGTCCTTCTGTATGGAGTCTTCCGGAAAAACGCCGCAAACTCCGCGACTGCGATACCGACAATTTTATTCCCGCCTCTTGAATATCCCCAAATTCTGGAATTATCCGGCTGCACAGATGGTCTTACACCCTGAAGACAACAAAATGTCTGGAATTCAAGACTAACTGAACAGGGGAGACTTGAAATGATTTGGGCACGATTTTTGAAAGTATCCTGGAAGACTGGGGTGGCCGCTCTTGCACTGGCCGCCTTGGCGGCCGGTGTAAACGCACGCGATCTATATGAAGGAAAGTTCACATTGGCAGTGGAAACTCACTGGGGAGACGTCACATTGCCCGCGGGCGATTACACTCTTTCTCTGCCATCCCCGGGGTTTCCCTACACACTGTACATCCATGGAAACGCAGTCGATGCGATCATCATGGCCATTACCGTCGACGAAGCAGTGGTCTTGCGCAGCCCGCGGTTAGACCTGGTGAACGTTGCCGCTACCCCCGCGGTGCAAAAGTTCGAAGCGCCCGGCCTCGGAATGACCTTCGCCTACCGGACGCCGAGGCAGGAGCGCCTCGGGAGCAAGGAAGCTCGTCAGAAGGCCGTCCCACAGCCCGCGTCCGGGTCCACGTCGCAAGTTACCGAAAACAAAACATTCGTCGAGGTTCACACGGCTGGTCGCTAAGGAAGAAGTCATGCCAGTTACTGCCAACGCGAGATTCAGAAACCTGGGAGTTGCTTCGCTACCGAGGACAACTCCCGTTCCAGAGAAGCGGCGGAACTCCAGGCGCGACTCACGTGTGAAAACGGAGCGCAATGTGCCCGCAGCTGCGCCGCCAATCTCGCCCGGCGTGACCTGTGAGTTTAACGAAGCCGAGGCCATCAGACGAGCTCAGGCTGGTGATCCGGAGGTGTTTGAATATCTGTATCGCTCACACAGCCGGCGGGTCTATACGCTGTGCCTGCGTATGGTGAAAGACGCGGCCGAAGCGGAAGATCTGACGCAAGAAACGTTTTTGCTCTTGTTCCGCAAGATTCACACCTTCCGCGGTGAATCGGCCTTCTCGACCTGGCTGCACCGGCTCGCGGTTAACCTGGTGTTGATGCGTCTGCGCAAAAAATCGCTGCCGGTCTTCTCGGTCGAAGCAATTCCCGATCCGGATGATGAAACCGCCCCTTTGAGGAGCCTCGAACTCGGCGCGCCCGACCTGATCCTCGAGGGCGCGATCGACCGGCTAAATCTTGCGCGCTGCATCCAGCAGCTGCCCACGGGTTTCCGCAAGATTTTTGTCTTGCATGACATCCACGGCTACAGACATCGCGAAATCGCCAATCTTTTGGGTCGCTCGGTAGGTGATTCGAAGTCGCAGCTGCACAAGGCTCGCAAGCGCCTGCGTGAATCGCTGCGCGAAGTTCAACGCGACCGGGCGCGTGATGAGCGCAGGGCAAAAACGAATTGCGCTCCAGAGAATCAGTCTTGGCATGTCGGTGTTGGCGCAACAGCCGATTGATGGCAGCGGAAATGTTTTCCTACGTCCGTACCACAAATACCGGAGCCCGTCGCCGATGAACGGTTACGCTGCCAAAACAAGAGCAGCGGGTTTGCCGATATGAGGCTGCGAGCATTTGCCGCGTCACAATGCTCCGGCGATAACTTTCAGAAGAGCTACTGTTCGGCGATCGCAGATTGCAGGCGCTCCAGTGCCGCTTCCGTGCTGATCAGCTTTGCGCCTGCAGCGGTGAGTTCGGCGATCGTTTTACCGCCAGCGGCGGGGTCCAACTCTTCGATCGCATCCCTCACAATCGAGACCGCCTTGCCACGATCAAGTAAGCCCTTTGCCGCGCAACGCACGCAGTATTCAGTGACGACTCCAAAAACGAAGAATTCCGCATCGGAAGGCAGACCATTCACGAGTTCCGCGGTGTGTACATTGTCGAATACGTCGAGCGTCTGCTTTTCAATGAGCACCTGTTGATATCGAGCGATGTCGGCGGGCAACTGGAACGCGGGCTCATTCGGCACGGCGAGGACGTTTTGCGCCAGCGCTTCGGGGATCACTTGCGCGCCTTGCGTGCCATTTACGCAATGAGGCGGGAAAATTTTGAATTCGGGGTCCTGTGGCGAGTGGTGGTCACCGCTCGAAATAAGCAAAGCTCGGTTTTCGCGCGCGGTATCCACAAGACGGCTGATGTTGGGGATCAACTTTTCCGACCCGGGAACGTAGAGCTTGCCTCCCGGCAACATGAAGTCCTTCTGGGTATCTACTTCCCAAAGAATGATCTTCGATTGCCTGGCCACGCTACGGTCCCTTCCCGAAAGTTCGCGTAACGGCAAGATAACACAGTCCGCTGTCAGCTATAATCCCGATTGTCGATCAAGCGCCCGACCAATGGCGACAATGGTTGAGGCCTTTGATGTCGCGCTTACGGAGCGTATTCATTGTTCTTGCGACCCTCAACACTCGAGGAAGCAGTGCACGCGCTGGCAGAATCGCGTGGCACAATTCTGTCCGGCGGCACGGACTTCTTCCCGGCTCTTGTTGACCGGCCCATGACCAGCCCGGTGATTGATATTTCCGGCGTGGAGGAGATCAAAGGCCTCCGCACCACCGAGGAACACATTCACATTGGTGGCCGCACAACTTGGAGCGAAATCGCGGCGGCGCTTCTTCCGCGGGGCTTTGCGGGGTTGAAAGCGGCTGCGCTGGAGGTTGGTGGCAAGCAAATTCAAAACCTGGGAACCATCGCTGGGAATCTGTGCAACGCTTCTCCGGCGGCGGACGGCGTTCCGGCACTGCTCGCACTGGATGCGGAAGTGCTGCTGGCTTCCGTGGCTGGGACGCGAAGGGTGCCTTTGGGCGAGTTTCTTGTTGGCAATCGAAAGACGGTTCGGCGACCCGAGGAAATATTGATCAGTATCGCTATTCCTCGTCGCCTGGAAAATTCCGCTTCGGCTTTTCTCAAACTGGGCTCGCGACGCTACCTGGTTATTTCCATTGTCATGGTAGCTGCCAATCTCCTCACAGATCGCAACGGAAGAATCAGCGAAGCGCTTGTTGCGGTGGGAGCATGTTCGGCCAGAGCTCAGCGTCTTCCGTTGCTGGAGCGCGACTTGACCGGTGAAATCGCCGGACCCGATATCGGTCATGCGGTGAAGCCGCAACACCTTCGATCGCTCTTGCCGATTGACGATGTCCGCGCGACATCTGTGTATCGCAGGGAAGCGGCACAAGTAATCGTGCGGCGCGCGCTAGAAGCCTGCGTGGAAAAATTGGCATGATTGCGAACTCTCAAACCCAGCTGTCGCTCACCGTCAACGGCCGATCCGTTTCGATCAAGTCCGCACCCATCACCAGACTCTCGAACGTCCTGCGCGAAGAGCTCGCCCTTACCGGAACCAAGGTGGGTTGTGACGCCGGAGATTGCGGCGCGTGCACTGTTCTTGTGAATGGAATGCCCGTCTGCTCATGCTTGGTCGCGGTGGGTCAACTGCCCGGCGCGGAAGTTGTCACGATCGAGGGCCTTGCGAAATCGTGCAAGATATTTGACCGCTTGCAGAAATCTTTTCTCCAGCACGGCGCAGCGCAGTGCGGTATCTGCACGCCCGGTATGCTGGTTTCCGCGGTCGCATTGCTTGAAGAAAACACTGCGCCCACGGACACCGAAGTGATGGACGCACTCGGTGGAGTACTCTGCCGGTGCACCGGCTACCGCAAGATCATCTCGGCGGTCCTGGACGCCAACCCGCAGACGGCACGTCTACAGCCAGAAAGCGGCGGCCCCGTCGGAAAACGCCTGGCGCGCTTGGATGGCGCCCGCAAAGCTCTGGGCACGGATATTTTTGGCGCGGATGAGTGGCCCGCTGACTCGCTTGTGCTGCGCGTCATTCGCAGCCCTTATGATCGCGCTGCGTTTCAATTCGGTGATCTGCGCGCCTATGTCTCGGCAAACTCCGGCTTCCATGCGGTTTTCACGGCGAAAGATGTCCCCGGCAAGAATTGCTTCGGCGTAATTCCGCAGTATGCCGATCAACCGGTGTTCGCGGAAAAAGAAGTGCGCTTTCGCGGCGAAGCAGTTGCGGCGGTAGTAGGTGAACCGGAAGCGATGGCCAAGTTTGACGCGGCCACGTTTCCAGTTATTTGGACGGAATTGCCGGCGCTAACCACAATTGATAATTCATTGCGTCCTGGAGCCATAAGGCTGCACGAAAAACTTCCGGATAACGTACTGGTGCGGGGCCGCGTGGTGAAGGGCGATGTAGAAGCGGCATTCGGCAAAGCGGATGTAGTCGTGGAAGCCGAATTCGAAACCGGCTTCATCGAACATGCTTACATCGAGCCGGAAGCGGGATTCGCACGGCGGGTAGGCGATCGCATCGAAGTGCAGGCCTGCACGCAAGCGCCGTATTCAGATCGCAGGGATATAGCAGCGATTCTCGGCATCGAGGAAAGCGCTGTGCGTATCGTTCCCACCGCCGTTGGCGGCGGTTTTGGATCCAAACTGGACCTTTCCGTGCAACCTTTTATAGCGGTTGCTGCTTGGCATCTGAAGCGTCCGGTAAAGATTGTCTACTCGCGCCCGGAGTCCATCAGGTCTACGACAAAACGCCATCCTTCGCGCACCCGATGCAAAGCGGGCGCGACGCACGACGGCAAACTGCTGGCAATGGATTTCTGCGGCGAATTCAACACTGGCGCCTACGCGTCGTGGGGACCGACCGTGGCCGGGCGTGTACCGATACATGCTTCCGGACCTTACCAAGTGCCAAACTACCGCGCGGTGACAAGCGCCGTGCACACGCATCTGGTTCCGGCGGGAGCGTTCCGCGGATTTGGCGTGCCGCAAGCAACCATCGCGCAGGAGCAGCTTTACGATGAGCTCGCCGAAAAATTGGGAATGGACCGTCTGGAATTCCGCATCCAGAACGCTCTGGACAATGACAGTGCAAATTCCACTGGGCAGGTGATGGCCGAAGGTGTCGGTATACGTGCCTGCCTGGAAGCGTTGCGGACCCGATGGCAGGAGAGCCGCAGAACGGCTTGTGCCTTCAACTCCAACGGGCGCGGACCTCTGCGACGCGGCGTCGGTGTCGCGGGGATGTGGTACGGCTGCGGGAATACTTCCCTGCCGAATCCTTCCACGGTGCGCGTCGGGTTGCAACGCAACGGACGGATCGCTTTGCATCAGGGCGCGGTGGACATCGGCCAGGGCTCGAACACCGTGATAGCGCAAATCTGTGCCGAAGCTCTAGGCGCGCCGATTGAGAAGTTTGATCTTCTTTCCGGCGACACGGACATCACGCCGGATTGCGGCAAGACCTCTGCTTCACGGCAAACTTTTGTAAGCGGAAAGGCTGCGCATATGGCTGGTACGGCGTTGCGGAAAGCCATTCTGCGCCTGGCAGGCGGCTGCGCATGCGCAAAGATCCAGTTCGAGGACGGCGCGTTGATGGTTGAGGATGACGGGAGGAAACGCCGCATCGAACTGAATGAGTTAGCGTTGGATGAGCGCGGCTATGTGGTAAGCGCCGAGGAAACGTTTGACCCGCCGACAAAATCGCTGGATCAGGATGGGCAAGGTTCGCCGTATGCCGTTTACGGGTTTGGCGCACACCTGGCCGAGGTTGAAGTGGATACCGAACTTGGCACCGTAAAAGTATTGGGCGTTCTCGCCGCGCATGACGTCGGGCGTGCCATCAATCCGACACTTATCGAAGGGCAGATCGAGGGCGGCGTGGCGCAAGGTCTCGGCATGGCCCTGATGGAAGAATTTTTCCCCGGCAAGGGAGAAAACCTGCACGACTATCTGATTCCGACTATTGGTGATGTTCCTCCCGTGGAATCGATTCTGATTGAAGAAGCATCGTCGATTGGGCCGTTTGGGGCGAAAGGAATTGGCGAACACGCCATGATTCCTACGGCTCCGGCGATCCTGAACGCGATTAACGATGCCATTGGAGTACGCATCCGCAAGATTCCAGCCACGCCTGACCGCGTGCGCGCGGCAATTCTGGCCGCCGCCGGAGATGGCAATGCCTAGCGAGTTGCCGGTGGACACCATCCGCTGTGACGCCTGCCCAGTGCTCTGTTACATCAAGCGCGGTCATGCCGGCGCGTGCGACCGCTACGCAAATCATGAAGGGCAGCTGGTGCGTGTTGACCCGCACATCGTGCTGGACCGCGCGAAGACGCAAGGAACACCGCTGGTTGCTTTCCTGGATCGCGAGCGCGAGTGGGATGGCAACCTCGTGAAGGGTTCAGAGACATTTGTCACCGCGATCGGCGCGGGCACCACTTACCCTGACTATAAGCCCGCCCCCTTCATCGTGTCCTCGGAAGTGGCCGGGGTAGACATGGTAACTGTAGTCACCGAAGGCATTTTCAGCTACTGCGGCGTGAAATTGAAAATTGATACCGACCGGCACCTCGGTGCCGAGTGCAATTTGGTTCGTGCGCAAGGCGAGCCCGTTGGCCACGTCACCACCGGAGAATACGGTTCGCAGATGCTTTCGCTTGGCGGCGTGCGTCACCTGACCGGCGGCACGAAGAGCGAAGGTCGCGTGACCTGCGAAACGCTGCTGAATCTCAGCAATCGCAAGGAGGTAGAGCTTACAATTGATGAAGGCGCGACAATCGTGGTTGCGGCAGGCAAGCCACCGCTCGTAAACAACCAGCGCGAAGAGCGTATGCGCGTGGGATGCGGTTCGGCAACCATCGGTATGTTTGCCAAACAGTGGTTTGGCAAAGTGGATGACGTGATCGTGGTGGACGATCACATTACCGGCGTACTTTCCGAACATCAAGCAGGCAAGTTGCTCGGCGTACGCGAAACCGGAGTTCGCATCAATGGCCGGCGTTCGACAGCAGGAAGATATTTTCAGGTGGCGCAACCGGGTAGCGGCTGGGGCGGTACCAATATTTCCGATCCATTGACGATCCTAAAACCCTTTAAACCAGGAATTGCCTGGCCGCATCTGCGACTGCTCATGGTAAGCACCACCGGAGAGCAGTACGCGTATTTCGAGCTGGACGACGATTTGCAACCGGTCGAAATGGAACTTCCATCGCAGCTGACCGAATCCGTGCAACGGATTAAAGAAAATTGCGAGCCAGCTTTGACCACGGTTCTTTTTATGGGTGGCGCCGGAGGCTCGCTGCGCTCCGGCGTAACCGAAAATCCCGTGAAGCTGACACGCTCGGTGCGCGACAATTTCACGCGTGTCACCTGCGGCGGCGCTCCGGTCTATATCTGGCCCGGCGGAGGAATAACGTTCATGGTGGACGTCTCATGCATGCCGGAGAATGCTTTTGGCTATGTGCCCACGCCGGCGCTCGTCGCTCCAATCGAATTTACGCTGAAGAGGGAAGATTACGCGGCGCTCGGCGGGCACATGGATTATGTGCGGCCTTTGCGTTGGCTCATGGAGGAAAAAAATCGCCAGCGCCAGGTCTCTTCCCTGCCGCAGAATCCGTGGCCACTACAACCCACCACACCTCGGAGTTCGCAGCAATGAGAGAGCCGCCCATCGTTCGCATGCTGCCCGATGAACGGCGGCTGCATCTTCATGATGGACCTATCGATTTAATTGTGGAAGCGTTCGGCTCCCGCGGTGCAATTTGCGCAGCTTATGAAGCGGCTGCAAGGCGCTTCTTGACTATTCTCGACGAACTGTGTGCCGAGTTGTCGCTGCTGCGCAGTCCGGCCGGCACGAACGACGTGACAGCGCGCGGTGTTGTCGCGCGGCGCATGGCCGATGCCGTTGGCCCTTTCGCAACGCAGCATTTCATCACACCAATGGCGGCGGTTGCGGGTGCTGTGGCCGAGGAAATTCTTGGAGCGATGACTACAGCGGAAAATCTTTCGCGGGCCTACGTGAACAATGGTGGCGATATTGCTCTCCATCTCACTGCCGGTGAGTCCTTCGAGATTGGCATGATCGAAAGACCGGATCGTCCGTCGCTGTTCGGTTCGATCAAGCTGCACGCTTCGCAGTCCACCCGCGGCATAGCCACCAGCGGCTGGCGGGGCCGCAGTTTTTCTCTGGGCATTGCCGATGCCGTTACCGTTCTGGCGGAGCGCGCGGCAAAGGCTGACGCCGCCGCCACCATCATCGCCAACGCGGTGGACTTGCCGAATCACCCAGCGATTGAGCGCGTGCCGGCACGTGAGATTGCGCCTGACAACGATTTGGGCGAACGGCTTGTCACTCGCGCGGTTGGCGATTTAACGCCGCGCGAAATCGATCAGGCATTGCATTCAGGCGTCGTCGTTGCGCGCCAATTAATACGCCGCGGGCTGATCTGTGCCGCCGCTTTCGGTTTACAAGGCCAATCGCGAGTCGAACCACAGGCGGCGCAAATGATGACGCTGATCGGTCACCCAGACGCGGAATCCGTTGGGAGCGTGATGCATGTCTAAGGTCGAAGTACGAAAGCGCGTAACCATCGTCGAAGAGATTTTCCACGAAGGTGGACCGACTGCCGCGAATCCACTACGTCGAGCGGCGGCGCTGGCTGTGATCCGCAATCCCTTTGCCGGTAAGTATGTCCAAGAAATTGCCGGATTCATGGACGATCTCAAACCGCTGGGGCTGGAAATGGCTAGGTCGCTGGTCGCTGCGCTCGGCGGCCAGGCAAAAACGATTGAAGGCTACGGCAAAGGCGCCATCGTCGGCGCGGCTGGCGAAACGGAGCACGGAGCGCTGTGGCATGTGCCAGGCGGCTACGCCATGCGAGAAATTCTCGGCGACGCAAAAGCCATCGTGGCTTCGACAAAAAAAGTTGGCGCTCCGGGCACGCGGCTCGACGTGCCTGTCACTCATATCAATGCTTCCTACGTGCGCAGCCATTTTGACGCCATGGAAGTTGGCATTGCCGATGCGCCACGCGCCGATGAAATATTGCTCGCGCTGGTAATGACCACCGGCCCGCGCGTCCACGCTCGCGTCGGAGGTTTGCGGGCGTCTGAAATCAAGGGCGAGGATGGATTGCGATGAAAGCGAAGATCCGCAAGTTGGTCACCTTCGTGGAAGAAACACAATCGGAGATGGACCAGACCGTCGATCCGCCAACGCGACGTGCCGCGGCGGCGGCAGTGATCGAGAACCCGTTTGCGGGTCGCTACGTGGACGACCTCACCGAGCTGACCGAAATCGGCGAAGAGCTGGGCGCGCTGCTCACCGAACGCGCCATAGCGGCGCTCGGCATCGCGGGGCCTGCGGCGGAAAGTTACGGGAAAGCCGCCGCTGTCGGCGAAAACGGTGAGCTCGAACACGCCGCGGCCTTGCTGCATCCGAAATTGGGAACCCCCGTGCGCAAAGTCTTGGGAAAAGGCGCGGCGCTGATCCCTTCTTCAAAAAAACGCGGCGGCCTCGGCGTGCCGTTGGATATTCCTCTGGGACACAAGGACGCGGCATTTGTGCGCAGCCACTTTGACGGCATGGAAATTCGCGTCAGCGACGCGCCGCGCGCAAATGAAATCCTCGTCGCCGTTGCGGTGACCGATAGCGGGCGTCCCCTGCCGCGCGTCGGGGGCCTGACAAAAGACCAGATCAAGGGCGAAGACGGCCTGCGGTAGGTGGGTTCGAATTCACTGCACAATTTTTGGCACGCGCGTGGCTGGCGGCGTGTTGCGGCTGCGCTCGCAGCGCACAACGCCATCGATAACCGTCATTCCGATGCCGGGCAGGTCGCCCAATTGCACGCTCTCGAGAAGCGTTCTCCCGGCTGAGTGTTGCGCGTTGTCCATCAGGACAAAATCTGCAACACGCCCAGCTTCTATCAAACCGCAATCAAGCTTGCGCATCTTCGCCGTATTGCCGGTGGCGAAGCAGAAAGCCACCTCCGCAGGCACTCCGCCGATCGAACAAAGCATGGCGATCAGTCGGATAATGCCGAGTGGCTGCGCGCCGGATCCTGCCGGGGCGTCCGTTCCCAGAATGACGCGACCGAGCTGTTGCAACTCGGTCGCGGTGCGCAGCGTCAGCAATGCCGCGCGCTCATTGCCGTTGTGCACGATTTCCAGACCGCGCTTGCTCTGTTCGCAAAGCCCAACAATCTGCTCATCGGGCAACGCGGTGTGCCCGCCATTGATATGCCCGATGACGTCGGCATCCGCGGCCAGTACAACATCTTTGTCAATCAGGCTGGAGCCCGGGATAGACGGCCCTCCGGTGTGAATCGTACTTTGTATTCCGTACCGGCGCGCCCAGGCGACCATCTGTCGTGCGGTCGCTCCGTCCTTTACGCTGCCGAGGCCGACTTCGCCAAGCAGTGTCACGCCTGCTTCGGCAAGCGCCTTAAAATCTTCCTCCACCATGCCATGCTCGATCACCGGCGCCCCTGCGTGCACCTTCACGCCGCTTGGGCGAAACGCCGCAAACGCGCGTTGCGCGGTGATCGCCATGGCCTTCAATCCGACGATGTCCTTCGGCCGGCCGGGCATGTGCACTTCGCCCGCGGAGATCATGCTGGTCACACCGCCATGCAGGCAGCTATCAATCCATCCAATCTGGTTCTGCCGCGGCGTCCAATCGCCCGCAACCGGATGCACATGACTATCGATCAAACCAGGAGCAAGCGTTGTGCCGCCGGCATCGATCAACGTCGTAGCGTTTACGATGTCCAAATCCTTCTCTTTGCCGACCGCGCTAATACGCCCATCGTTTGCCACAACGGTATCGGCATCCAGAATCGGCCGTTGCAAATCTCCGCTCAGAATCAGTCCGATATTGCGTATGACTAACTTGCTTGACGCTGCCCGCTTCGCTGTTTCCTCGTGAGCCATAACTGCCTCTCCTGAA
>Ga0210406_10001072_pt1 | contig 34926 bp, 33 predicted proteins | sample IncBWC30MmetaG_FD_155454 | JGI IMG/M metagenome (GOLD analysis project Ga0210406, IMG submission 155454) | Forest soil microbial communities from Barre Woods Harvard Forest LTER site, Petersham, Massachusetts, United States - Inc-BW-C-30-M | ecosystem: Environmental > Terrestrial > Soil >... | reverse complement strand
GAGGAGGAGGTGGTGGTGGTGGCGGACGTCGCTCAGACATCAACGCCAAGCACGACATCACGCTGATCGGCCGGCTCGACAACGGACTGGGCTTCTATCGTTACAGTTACAACGGCAGTGACAAAACCTATGTTGGCGTCATGGCGCAGGAAGTGCAAACAATAAGGCCGGATGCGGTGGTGCGCGGCCGGGACGGATACCTGCGGGTTTACTACGAAAAGCTCGGACTGGAGTTTGAGACTTACGACCATTGGGTCGCCTCCGGCGCGCGGATTCCGTCCGCTACCGGGATGCGGCACACGCAAATCCAACATTGGTGAGATCGTCATGACCCGGACCCTCTCTTTGCTTGGCAGACTGACTGGCTGGACCGCGGCAACAGTCATCCTAGCGTCAGCGTCTGTCGCCGGCGCACAGCAACCGTTCAAGTCACCTGAAGAGGCCGTGGCAGCCTTGGTGAGCGCCACCAAGGACAATTGGCCCAAAGGCGTGATCGCAGTGCTTGGGGAAGACGGCGCCGATATCGTCTCCTCCGACGACAAGGTCGCCGATGAAGCCATGCGAGAAAAATTTCTCGCAGCCTACGATGCCAAACATCAGGTCACAAAGGAAGGCGACAACAAGGCCGTGATGATCATCGGGACCGAGGACTTTCCATTTCCGATCCCGCTCACGCGCAAAGGCGCTGCCTGGCAGTTCGACACGGCCGCGGGCCGCCTTGAGGTTCTGTATCGGCGGATCGGCCGCAATGAGCTCAGCGCGATCCAGTCCTGCCTCGCCTATGTCGACGCGCAGAACGAATATGCCGACAAGAATCGCGCCAGTGCCGGCGGTGCCACCTACGCGCAGCGCATCGTCAGCCGCCCTGGCAAGAAAGACGGGTTGTACTGGCCGGCGGCGCAAGGTGATGACGACAGCCCGCTCGGCGAGCTTGTCGCCCAGGCAACCACGGAGGGCTATGCGATCGGCGGTGATCAAACCCCCTTCCACGGCTACTACTTCAAGATATTGACGCGCCAGGGGCCGATGGCTGCGGGCGGCGAAGTGGATTATGTCGTGCGCGGCAAGATGATCGGCGGCTTTGCTCTCGTGGCCTATCCGGCCGAGTACGGCAATTCCGGCGTGATGACGTTCCTCGTCAATTATGCCGGCACTGTTTTCCAGAAGGATCTTGGGGAACGCACGGAGAAACTCGCCGGACGTATGACGTCGTTCAACCCCGATCAGACCTGGAAAAAGGTGGAGGTCACTGCTCCAGCGCGATGACGAAAACTCCAAGAGGAGATCGAGATGAAGAGTAATTCTACCCGACCTTTTCGAGCGCTGATGAGCGGAGCAGTGCTGGGTCTGGTGGCATCGGCGAGCCTTTCGACGGCGTCGCAGGCGGAAACCGGTTCAGTTCGTGTCGTATTCACCAAGGCGGGATTTATAGTTGGTGTTGGCGGAGGGCGTGGAATCCTGACGTTTCGCGGTCACAAATATCCGTTCAGGGTTTCGGGCATGAGCTTCGGCGCCACGATCGGGGCATCCACCAACAAGATGATCGGGCAGGCTCTAAATATGCGCGCGCCGGGCGACATCGCCGGCAGCTATAGCACTATCGGGGCCGGCGGAGCGCTGGCCGGCGGCGTCGGCGGCGTGCAGTTGCAAAATGCAAAGGGAGTGATTCTCCAATTGCACGGCGTCAAGGCCGGCGTGGAATTGTCGGCCAGCGTCGGTGGTGTCGAGATTACAATGGAGTGAAGTAAACTCGGCGGGCATTGGCCCGCATCAATCGCGCCCAGTCGTGCCAGGTCGCTGGCCCCGCTTAAGGCGACGTGTTGCCGCCCTCAAGCGCTGTATCTCTTCGTCAGTCGCCCTAGCTTTCTCTTCAAGCTGCATCATCTTCGTTTTTTTTTGCGCATCGGCGCTGCGCAGCTTTTCGAGCACCTTGCCGACGGAGAGTTTAGCTATTTCAGCCATTGTAAACTCCTGTGCGGATGGAAACGTGTACTAGGAGCAACCTCAGATCATTTTGACATTGCTCAAATTGACATAGCTCAAGAGAAAGCCTCGTATTTTCGAGTTGCACGCAGGTTCTTTACTTGTGGCACATTTGAGGCTTGCCGGCGAGCGCCGACAGCGCTGCTTGTCAGGGTGCACTGAAAGTGACCGGCAGGGCGCGAAGACGGCGTTGATGACCGGAGACGGCCATCTGGCACCGGTGCAGGCGTCGGCCATTGAGCACGTCTGGCACTCTTGAGCGGCGGCAGCACTTGAAACAAGCAAGATTAAGTGTCGCGGCAAGGACCCTCATTGCTTTTCTCCCGGTGCAGGACACGCCGCTGCCCAAGCCGGCCGCGCCGCCGTCCCCCAAAGCCGGCGTAGGACGACTTGGCGGCCGACCTGTTTCAACGGGCTCTCCTAGCTTTGGGCTTGGTCCCGAGCAGCCGGCCGCGAGAGGAGATGTCGCCCCACTTGGCCGACCAGCCTACTTGCGGGGCAGATTGCGGATCATCGGCTTGGCTAGTCTTCGTCCGCTTTCCCTGTAACGCAAACACGGCGCCTTGCTGGTCGATGCAGTGGGCAATCCAGATGTCGCCCCACAATTCGATCGGCCCTCGCGTGATCTGCCCGCCCTCCGCCCTCACCCGACCCATGGCAAGATCGAGATCGGCGACTTCAAAATAGTAAAGCCAGAACGGGTCTGGCGCGCTGACGATTTTGTTGAACATACCGCCCATCGTCCATTCACCGGCGGCGAAGAGCTGATAGGACTCTATCGGAGTAGTCATGGGGTCCGCCTTCTGCCAACCCAACAGCCTGCGGTAGAACTCGAACGCCGCTTTTGCGTCGGCGGCGAATAGTTCATGCCAGCAGACGCGGCCAAGCCCGCCTGGCTCGGCATCGGGGTCGCCATATTTCAATCCCTTGACCAGGGCGAGCGTTGCGGTCTGCGGATCGGCGACCACCGCGAGCCGGCCGATGTTGCTGTCTGTCGGCGGCACGTACACCGTGCCGTCGAGACGCTTGAGCCGATCGACGACCCCGTCCACATCCTCGACCGCGACATAGCCCACCCATCGCGGCGTCGCCCCCTTCTTGCGCCCGTCGAGCGGCAGCTCCATTAGTCCCGCGACAGGCGTCCCGCGGACGCTGAAAAGCCGGTAGGCAAACTCGGAGGTGGAGGTGTCCTGCACGTCCCAGCCCACTACCTTGCCGTAAAAGGACTGCGCCGCCGACACGTCTATCGTCAGCAGCTCGTACCAGGCGAATACGGCGGATTGCTCTACCATTCAAATTGCTCCGACCGCGTCCATGTGGCGGTGCATCGTAATGTGCGCGCCCGCTTTGAATACGATCGTGATCATGACGGAGCGGCGCGCTGTTAATCAACATGAATGGGAACTGAATGCGTAACAACGAGTTAGTGAACTCATTCCAGCTTGCGTGGCGCAGAGCCAAACGTAAAATTTTTCAGCTGGAACCTGAACACTGGAACCTGAAAACACTGGCATGGAGGACGCGACATGTCCCGGGTGAAGCAAGTTTCGAAGCGGAAGCGTCTGACCAAAGCCGCTGGTATGCCGACACTGGGCGCCGCCGGACTGGGTCTTTCGCTGGCGGGAAGCGCATCCGCATCCGCTCTTCCGACCGCCGACGTTCCGCAATCTCTGAACACCACGCCCAATCAACGCTTCGTTCTTGGCGAAGAGGAAATGGCCGACGTGAGTCTTGCGACATTCTACCTCTTCGACAGGGAAAGCGGCACCGGCGGCTTCACGCAGGTGGCGCGCGGCTGCGGCTGCGGTGGATGCCGTGGTTGTGGCGGAGGCGGTGGATGTCGCGGTTGTGGCGGTGGCGGCGGATGTCGCGGCTGTGGCTGCAGAGGCTGCGGTTGCGGCGGTTGCGGCTGGGGCGGCGGCTGGGGCGGCTGTGGTTTCGGAGGCTGCTGCTTAACGTGGGGCGTCTGCCGTTTTTGCTGATCCGCGGCGCGCCTTGCGGGGCGTCGACAAGCGAAGATTTTTTGGCCGGGCTCGGGAAAGTCGGCCTGAATTGCTCAGCACTCCCGTAGGCGAGGACATCGGAGCTACAGCCGGACTTGCATTAACGCTGGAGTTTGGTTGTAGGAAATAACGCGCCAGCCTGTTGCAATATGGCGCGCTGGCGCACTTCTTTGACTCGCGGCACCTCGGCACATCGCGTGGGCTCGAATGCCCGGCTCATTTGACGCACTTGCACGATGCAGTGCATCCGAGGGTCCGCCAAGATGGACATGACGCCCACTGGGCCGTATCATTTTTCCATGCAAACCATACGTCGGGTCACTCCGTCTGATCTTGACCTGGTGTGCCGCCACCGCGCTGAGATGTTCCGAGAGGCGGGACGAGACGACGGTGTTCTTGCGGCAATGGCTGCTCCATTCCGTCTATGGCTTGAAGCCAAGCTCGCAGGCGGAAGTTACTTTGGCTTCGTCGCGCAGCACGACGAGAATCCGATCGCTGCAATCGGGTTGATGGAAATCGACTGGCCCCCGCATCCGTCGCACCCAACGGACGCGCGCCGTGGCTATGTCCTCAACCTGTTTGTTGAACGCAAGCACCGCGGCAAAGGTATTGGAAGACGCCTGATGGAAGCCGCTGATCAAGAGTTTGCTCGACGCGCCATCCGCTTCGTTATCCTGCATGCAACGGAACAGGGCCGTCCGCTCTATGAGAAATCGGTTGGAGCGCGACCTCGGAAATGGCGAAATCATTGCCCGGCGGATCAGCTTGAGCCTGGGCTCTCACTCGCGTTCCGAGCGCAGGTCAGGTGGACGGCACAGACAGCGTCTATTTCTTCCGTCATGGCGATCATCAATCGATGTTCGTCGTGACGTCACAGGGCGGGCGCCTGATGGCGAAAGCAATGGATGCGACGGCGTGAGAGCGGTGGCTGGGGAACTAGGATTCGAACCTAGACAAACAGAGTCAGAGTCTGTTGTGCTACCGTTACACCATTCCCCAATTGATTTATGAACAAATTCAATGTCTTACGGAATTGTCCGGCAGTCACCTGCGAGGCGATCAGGCAAATCGCGATGCGGGACGCCGCGCCGTTCTACCCGCTACCTGCCGGCCTTGGCAAGCGCGCGTCGTTGCGGTCTTCGAGCCGCGGCCGCCGTTCCGAATTTGCACACACGCGCGAATTCCTCAAAGAAAGCGGGCGACGCGAATTGCGCTCGTGATGCGCGAGCGCGCGCAACGTAACCACCTCTTCGCGTGCGCGGACGCTTCGCGAGCGTGCGGTGAGGCGGGCTTTTCGTCGTATTCAAAGCAATGCTGCGCGCGGAAGCGATTGAACGTTCTGTTGCCTATCCCGAAGGCAGAGGGCCTTGTTGGTTCGACAAATGTCTAGCGGCGCATAAGACTTACGGCCGAGGGCCGCAACTTGCCCCTGCTAACCGGCCATGCAATGCTGACAGGCAAAAGAGGGGGAACGGCGGGGCCGCAAGAGGCCCGCGCGTATCCCGGCTGCAAAAGCCTGGTGTCGGGTGGCTCGTCGTTTTGGAGACTTTCATATGAAGTTCAAGCATATCGTCGGGCTGCTTTGTGCCGCCTCGGTTTCGGTTGCGTTCGCAGGCGGCGCGTTAGCCGAGGACGTCGTCAAGATCGGCGCGGTGTTTCCGATGAGCGGCAATGCCGCCAGCGCCGGCGTCCATGCCAAGGCCGCGATCGAGGTGGCAATGGATATCATCAACAATGCGCATCCCGAGCTCGGCAATTTCCCGTTGGCGAAGAACGCTGGCCTGGCGGGGCTCGGCGGCGCCAAGGTCGAGGTGGTGTTCGCCGACAATCAAGGCAGCCCGGCAACCGGACAGAACCAGGCCCTGCGGCTGATCACCGAAGAAAAGGTCGCAGCACTCACCGGCGCCTACCAGTCCGGCATCACGCTGACCGCCAGCGCAATCGCCGAAAAATACGGCATCCCCTTCCTCAACGGCGAGTCGGTCGCGGCTAACCTCACCGAGCGCGGCTTCAAATGGTTCTTCCGCACCACGCCGATCGCGACCGACTTCGTCAACGTCTATCACGATTTCCTGGCCGACATGAAAGCCGCCGGCGCCAAGACCGACAACGTTGCGCTGGTCCATGACAACACCGAATACGGCAGCTCGGTTGCCAACACGATTGCGACCGGGTTCAAGGAGAAGGGGCAGCCGATCGCGCTCGATGTCGCCTATGCCTCGAATGCCACCGATGTGCAGAGCCAGGTGCTGCAGCTCAAGGAGAAGAAGCCCGACGTCGTGATCATGATCTCCTACACCTCGGATGCGATCCTGTTCGCCAAAACCTTCCAGGCGCAGGACTACAAGCCACCGATACTGCTTGCCGACGACGCCGGTTATTCCGATCCATCCTTCATCAAGGCGGTCGGCAAGATTTCGCAAGGCGCATTCAATCGCTCGGCGTGGAGCGTCGGGCCCGAAGGCTCGCCGACCGCCATCATCGCCAAGATGTACAAGGAGAAGAGCGGCGACGAGATGGACGATACGGCTGCGCGGCAGATGACGGGCTTTTTCGTGCTGGTGGAAGCCATCGACCGCGCCGGCTCGACCGATCCTGCAAAGATCCAGGCGGCGCTGAAGGCGACCGACCTCAAGCCCGACCAACTGATGATCGGCTACAAGGGCGTCAAGTTCGACGACAAGGGCCAGAACACGCTCGCTTCCGCCGTCATCATCCAGCTTCAGGATGGTGAAAATTACGTCACGGTCTGGCCGAAGGCCAATGCGGCGAAAGAACCCATCCTTCCTTACAAAGGCTGGTGATATTCAAAAGGGCGGGACGCGGATGTCCCGCCTTCTTTTCTTTATAGTGACCTCTGATCGCAACGACGCGGCCTCATGTCTTTTGTCCTTTTGCAAGTGATTGTCGGCGGCCTGTTGCTGGGTGCGGTTTACGCGTTGTTTTCCTCCGGCCTGACGCTGGTCTGGGGCATGATGAATGTCGTGAACTTCGCGCACGGCGAGTTCGTCATGCTCGGCATGTATGTCGCCTACCTCGTCTATACCCTGCTCGGCGCAGGGCCCTTGGTCGGCGCGCCGCTCGCCATGCTGGTGCTCGCCACGCTTGGCGTCGTCGTCTATTTCGGCCTGATCCGCGACATCATGAAGGGGCCGATGCTGGCCCAGATCCTCGGCACCTTCGGGCTTGCGCTGCTCTTGCGCTATTCGGTGTTCTGGTGGTTCGGCGCCAACTTCCTGACGCTGCCGGAAAATCTCGTCGGCGGCACGCTCGATCTCTATGGCATAAGGATCCAGGCGTCGCGCCTGCTCGCCGGTGTCGTTGCGCTAATGGTGACGCTCGGCTTGCATCTTCTTTTGACGCGCACTTCGTTGGGCTCGAAGATGCTGGCGGTCGCCGAGGATTCCACCGCGGCCCAACTGATGGGGATCCGCCCGGACAGCATGCAGGCGGTCGCCTGGGCGATCGCGGCGGGGGCGACCGGTCTCGCCGGCGCCTTGATCGCGACCTTCTTTTATATCGTGCCGACGGTTGGCGAGACGCTTACGATCGTTGCCTTCGTCACGGTGTCGCTGGGCGGGTTCGGCAGCGTGCCGGGCGCGCTGGTCGCGGGCCTCCTGATCGGCGTCATCGAATCCCTGTCGGGATATCTGATCGGCGCGATCTATCAGGACATCGTCGTCTACTCGCTGTTCCTCGGCTTCCTCTGGTTCAGGCCGCAAGGTTTAATGGGGAAATCCTGATGGGCAAGCTGTGATGCGGCGTCTCATCTGGCTCTCGGTGGCGCTGGCGCTGGTGATTGCCTATCCGCTGATGTTCTCGACGCCGTTCCAGCAAAGGCTCGGCGCGCTGGTGCTGCTTTACGCGATCGCGGCCTCGGCCTGGAATATCGTCGGCGGCTATGCCGGCCAGGTTTCGGTCGGGCACGTCGTGTTCTTCGGCTGCGGCGCCTACGCCGCGATGGGCGCTTACGCCCATTTCGCGTTGTCGCCGTTGATCGGAATTCCCGCCGGCATTGTCTTCAGCGTGTTGATCGCGGCCGTGGTCGGGGTGCCGACCTTGCGCCTGTCGGGTCATTATTTCAGCATGGCGACCATCGCGGTTGCCGAACTCGCCCGCCTGATCGTCACCAACACCGACTATCTCGGCGCGGCGGTGGGCTTGAGCGGTCCGACCGTAGCCCGCAACGTCTTCGATCTCTCCTTCATATCGGCGCTGCCATATTACTATCTGTTCCTGGCGATCCTGATCATCACGCTCGGCATCACCTGGTGGATGACCAACAGCCGGATCGGCTTCTATCTGCGCGCCATCAAGGATTCAGAACGCGCGGCACGCTCGCTCGGCGCGCCGGCGAGCCGCACCAAGCTCTATGCCTACATGTTGAGCGCGGGGCTGACCAGCGTCGCCGGCGCGCTGTATGCGATGATGTTCGGCTTCGTCGATCCGGAATCCGGGCTCGGCATCCTGATATCGGTGAAGATGCTGATCATGGCGGCACTTGGCGGCGCCGGCCTGTTGTTCGGGCCGCTGGTGGGCGCCGCGATCCTGGTGCCGCTGGAGGAAATCTCCAACAGCCTGCTCGGCGGCAAGGGCGCCGGCCTGACCTTCGTCGTGTATGGCGCGATCATCGTGCTGATCGCACGCTTTCAGCCGGGCGGCATTTTGGCCTTGATCAAGCGGTTGCTGGAAAAGCGCGGCAAGGCGGGCGAGACCATCGTCGCTGCGGGAGCAGGCCATGCTCCTTGAGGCGCGCGACATCACCAAAAGCTTCGGCAGTTTCAAGGCCGTCGATGGCGCTTCGGTGACGCTGGAGCAGGGCGACATCCTCGGCCTGATCGGGCCGAACGGCGCCGGCAAATCCACCTTCTTCAACTGCCTGACCGGCGATCTGTTGTCGACATCAGGCCAAGTGCTGTTCGAGGGCCGCGACATTACGAGCCTGACGCCGGAGGCGCGCGCCGCGCTCGGGCTGGCGCGCACCTTCCAGGTGCCGCAGACCTTTGAAGGCATGTCGGTCTTGGAGAACGTGATGATCGGCGCCTTCCTGCGCACCTCCCATCGCACCGAGGCCGAGACCAAAGCCCGCGCCGTGCTGGAACGCGTCGGCATGGCGAGGCTTGCGGAGGCGCCGGCGCGTTCGCTCGGCACGCCCGGCCGCAAGCGACTCGAGATCGCACGCGCGCTGGCGACCGAGCCAAAAGTCTTGCTGCTCGATGAAGCCATGGCCGGCCTGACCCTGCAGGAGGTAAAGCTCGCGATCGATCTGGTGCGCGACATCCATCGTTCCGGCATCACGCTCGTGATCGTCGAGCACATCATGGAAGTCATCATGTCGCTCGCGAGCCGCGTGATGGTGTTCCATCAGGGCAAGGAGATCGCACGCGGCAGCCCGCGCGAGGTCACCACGGATCCGGCCGTGATCGCGGCCTATCTCGGCACCCGCGCCGCCAAGGCGGCCGCCGGCCACACGCCGATCGAGCTGATGGGCGGACCCGTGACATGAGCGCCCCCTTGCTCAGGATCGAGCATTTGGAGGTGCGCTACGGCGACCTGATCGGAGTATCCGACGTTTCGCTTGAGGTGCCCGAAGGCACCGTGGTGGCGCTGCTCGGCTCCAATGGCGGCGGTAAGACCACCGTTCTCAACGCGATCGCCGGCCTGATCCCGGTGCATTCCGGGTCGATCGCGTTTCGCGGCGAGGAGATCAGTGGCCAGGGCGCGTTTGCGATCGTGCGCAAGGGCCTTGCGCTGTCGCCGGAGGGCTGGCGGCTGTTCGTGCAGCAAAGCGTCGAGAACAATTTGCGACTCGGCGCGACGCCGCTGCATGACAAGGCGCGCACCGCGATCCTGCTCGAACGCGTCTACGAAATCTTCCCAAAATTGAAGGAGCGGCGCAGCCAGCGTGCCGGCACCATGTCCGGTGGCGAGCGGCAGATGTTGGCGGTCGGCCGCGCCCTGATGAGCGACCCAAAACTCTTGATGCTCGATGAGCCTTCGCTGGGTCTGGCGCCGACGGTGGTTGAATCGATGTACGAGACATTCGGCCGGCTGCACCGGGAGGGGCTGACGATCCTGCTCGCGGAGCAATCGATCGAGCTCGCGCTGGAGGTCTCGGACTTTGCCATCGTGCTGCAGGTCGGCAAAAGCGTGTTGTCGGGGACGGCTGCCGCACTCGCCGACGATCCGCAGGTGCAGAAGGCCTATCTCGGCACAGGCTAGAGCATGATCCGGAAAAGTGGACACCGGTTTTCCGAAAAAGATCATGCTCAAACAAAAAGATAGAGCGCGATGACGATTCGAAGAAGAGTCATCTCGCTCTAGGGCGGTGCAGCGTGCAACATGCGAATGGCGGGCCAACCGTCGTCGCTTCAATCGGGGAGAGAGCTCATGAGCGCAAGCAGCGACGGCTCGTTTCAAGGCACGATCGGCACGACCCTGGCGAGCTCAAAACCGTGTTGGCGGCAGCCCGCAAGGCCTCCGGCGGGCGCCCCCAATATCCTTGTCGTGTTGTTCGACGATGTCGGTTTTTCCGACTTCGGCTGCTACGGCTCGCCGATCAGGACGCCGACCATCGATCGACTGGCGGCTGAGGGCCTGCGCTACTCCGGCTTCCACACGACCGCGATGTGCTCGACCACGCGCTCGGCGCTGTTGACCGGGCGTAACCACCATTCGGTCGGGGTCGGCTGCCTCGCCAATTTCGATTCCGGTTATCCCGGCTATCGCGGCAAGATCGTGCGCGAAGCCGGAACGCTCGCCGAGATGCTGCGCCCGCATGCTTACCGCAACTACATGATCGGCAAGTGGCACGTGACCCCGCTGACCGAAAGCGGTGCGACCGGGCCGTTCGACGGCTGGCCGTTGGGGCGCGGCTTTGACCGTTTCTACGGCTTCCTCGACGCCGAGACCGACCAATATGCACCGGAGCTGGTCTGCGACAACACCCACATCGATCCGCCGGGGACTTTCGCCGACGGTTATCACCTGACTTCCGACCTGATCGATCAGGCGATCCGCTTCATCGGCGACCACATCGCCGACCGGCCCGATCTGCCATGGCTGACATGGGTTGCGCTCGGCGCCTGCCACGCGCCGCATCAGGCGCCCGCCGATATCATCAAGAGCTACGACGAAAAGTTCGCCCATGGCTGGGATGTCGAGCGCGAGCAGCGTCTGGCGCGGCAGAAGGCGATGGGGCTCGTGCCCTCGGACACCAGGATGCCTCCGCGCAATGACGGCGTGAAAGCGTGGGGCGAGCACAGCGATGACGAACGGCGCGTCTTCACCCGCCTGCAATCCGCCTTTGCCGGCATGCTCGACCATGCTGACCGGCATCTGGCGCGGCTGATTGCGTTTCTGGAATCGGCTGATGTCCGCGACAACACACTGATCCTGGTGTTGTCAGACAACGGCGCAAGCCAGGAGGGCGGCCCGCTCGGCTTCATCAATTCGATGGGGCCGTTCAATTTCCGACCCGAGCCGATCCCTGAAAAACTGCGCCGGATCGACGATATCGGCGGCCCGGACACCCACACCAATTTTCCGCATGGCTGGGCGATGGCGTCCAACACTCCCTTGCGCCGCTACAAGCAGAACACCCATGGCGGCGGCATCCGCGATCCCATCGTGATGTCGTGGCCGAAGCGCTTCAAAGCCACGGGCGAGCTGCGCCATCAATTCGTGCACGCCTGCGATCTGGTGCCGACCTTGCTCGAACTGATCGGGATCGAAGCGCCCAGGGAAATCGCCGGTTGCGCGCAGATGCCGATCGAAGGCGAAGGCTTTGCCCGTTCCATCACCGACCCAACTGTGCCGTCAAAGGCCTCACCGCAATATTTCGAGATGTTCGGCCATCGCGGCCTCTGGCATGGCGGCTGGAAGGCGGTCGCCTATCACCCGCCGGGCACGCCGTTCGAGAACGACAAATGGGAGTTGTTTCATCTGGATCGGGATTTTTCGGAAGTGGACGATCTCTCGGCGAAAGAACCTGAACGCCTCGCCGCAATGATAAAATTATGGTGGAGCGAGGCCGAAAAGCACAATGTGTTGCCGCTCGACGACCGTTTCGGTCCGCGGTTTGCCGAGAACGCCGCGCGGTTCCAGGGCGCGCGAAACCATTTCACCTTTCATGCCGGCATGGGGCATGTGCCGACCGACGTCGCCCCCGACGTGCGCAGCCGCAGTTACACCATCGAGGCTTATGTCGAGATTGATGAGCGAGGGGCCAAGGGCGTCCTGATCGCGCATGGCGATGCGACGTCCGGCTATAGCCTCTACATCCAGGACGGATTTTTGGTCCATGACCTCAACATCGGCGGTGGCCACGAGATCGTTCGCTCTGATCGCAAGGTTCCAGCGGGCTCCCACCGGCTCGGCGTGGATGTCGAGCGCCTGGTGCGCGAGACGGCGCCGGCCAAGGGCTCGCGCACCGGGGTCACCGCCTACACGCTACTGATCGATGGCGAGCCGGCGGGCTCGCTGCAGACCCAGCTTGGATTCCACAATTTGATCTCGTGGTCAGGTCTCGATATCGGACGCGATCGCGGCAGCCCGGTGTCGCACTATGTCGCGCCGTTCGAATTCACCGGGCGGCTCATGAAGGTGACGGTCAAGATGCACGACGACCAGAAACTCGATGGCGATGGCGTCGGCGGCGCGCAGATGGCGCGGCAGTGAAAGAACGGTAAGCTCTACTCGGCCGCCTCTTTGACCGGACCGTGTTCGGCCGTGTCGTCCTCGTCCTCGGCCGGCCCCGAGCGGCCCCAGCCCGAGAACGCGTTGGAGAGCTTGTCGAGATAGAGATACACCACCGGCGTGGTGAACAGCGTCAGCGCCTGACTGACGATCAGGCCGCCGACCATCGCATAACCCAGTGGCTGGCGGATTTCCGATCCGGTGCCGGTGCCGAGCATCAGCGGCACGCCGCCGAGCATAGCCGCCATGGTCGTCATCATGATGGGACGGAAGCGCAGCACGGCGGCCTTGCGGATCGACTGCTCCGGCGACAAGTGCTCTTCGCGCTCGGCCGCGATCGCAAAATCGACCATCATGATGCCGTTCTTCTTGACGATGCCGATCAACAGAATGACGCCGATCAGCGCGATCAGGCTGAAGTCGTAACCGAACGCCATCAGGATTGCGAGTGCGCCGACGCCGGCCGAAGGCAGCGTGGACAGAATGGTGATCGGGTGGATGTAGCTCTCGTAGAGAATGCCAAGGATCAGGTACACGACCACAAGCGCCGCCAGGATCAGAAGCGGCACGGTGCCGAGCGATTGCTGGAACGCCTGCGCGGTACCTTGGAAGCTTGAGTTGAGCGTCGCGGGCGCACCGAGCTCGGCCATCGATCGCTGAACCGCATCGGTGGCCTGGCCCAGCGCCACGCCCTGACCGAGGTTGAAGCTGATGGTGATCGCCGGGAATTGGCCCTGGTGGCTGATCGAGAGCGGGCGCACCGGCACGCTGGTCCAGCTCGCAAACGTGGCCAGCGGCACCTGATCGCCGGTGGTCGGCGACTTGATATAGAGCTTGTCGAGCGTATCGAGCCGGCCCTGAAGCTCCGGCAGGATCTCCAGGATCACATGATAGCTGTTGAGCTGGGTGAAATACTGCGTGACCTGGCGCTGGCCGAACGCGTCATAGAGCGTATCGTCGATCAGCTGCGGCTGGATGCCGTAGCGCGAGGCGGTGTCGCGATTGATCGTCAGCGTCAGCGTCGTCCCCGTGGCCTGCTGATCGGTCGCGACGTCGCGCAGCTCGGGCAGGGTCTGCATCTTCGCAAGGATCTTCGGCGCCCATTCGTTCAGCTCGGCCAGATTGGCATCCTGCAGCGTGAACTCGAACTGCGTTCGCGTCGGCCGGCCGCCGAGCCGAACGTCTTGCGCCGCCTGCATGTAGAGCCGGGCGCCGTCGACCTTTTCAAGCTTGGGACGCAGGCGGGAGATGATCTGTTGCGCGTTGGCCGAGCGCTCGTTGCGCGGCTTCAGGGTGATGAACAGGTTGCCGTTGTTGCCGGCCCTGCCGCCGCCGCCGATCGCCATCGCGACGGTGGCGACGTCCGGATCCTCCATCACGATTTTGCTGAGCGCCTCCTGCCGGCTCTTCATGGCCTCGAAGGAAATGTCCTGCGAGGCTTCGGAGGTGGCGGTGATCAGGCCGTTGTCCTGCTGCGGGAAGAACCCCTTCGGGATGATCACGAACAGATAGATCGACAGCCCGAGCGTGGCGAAGAAGATCAGCAGCGTCGTCAATTTCCAGCGCAGCGCCAGATCAAGGCCGCGCTCATAGGCATGCAGCATTCGCTCGAACGCGCGCTCGCTCCACTGATAGAACCTGCCGTGCTTGGTCTCGCCGTGGGCGCGCAGGAAACGCGACGCCATCATTGGCGTCAGCGTCAGCGACACCACCATCGACACGAAGATCGTCATCGCCAGCGTCACCGCAAATTCGCGGAACAGCCGTCCGATGATGCCGCCCATCAAGAGCAGCGGGATCAGCACCGCGACCAGCGAAACGCTGATCGACACGATGGTGAATCCGATCTCGCTGGCGCCCTTGAAGGCGGCGGCAAGCGGTTTCTCGCCTTCCTCGATATAACGCGTGATGTTTTCCAGCATCACGATGGCGTCGTCGACCACGAATCCGACGGCGATCGTCAAGGCCATCAATGACAGATTATCCAGCGTATAGCCGAATACCCACATCAGCGCGCAGGCCCCGAGTAGCGCGAGCGGCACTGTCACCGTGGGGATCACGGTGGCCCAGAAGCTGCGCAGGAAGACGAAGATGACCATGACCACCAAGAGGATGGTCAGCATCAGCGTAAACTGCACGTCCTCGACCGCGGCGCGAATGGTCTGGGTGCGATCAGAGATGATTTCGATCTTGATCGCCGGCGGAATGGCGGCCACCAGGCGGGGCAACAGCGACTTGATCTTGTCGACGGTCTCGATGACGTTGGCACCGGGCTGTTTGTAGACCACCAGAAATACGCCGCGCTTGCCGTTGGCCCATGCCGCCTGCTTGGCGTCCTCGGCTCCAGTGACCGCCCGGCCGATGTCGCGGATCCGCAACGGGCCGCCGTTGCGAAAGGCAATGATGACGTCGTTCCAGTCCTTGGAGTCCAAAAGCTGGTCGTTGGCGTAGATCGTGTAGGCGCGCTTGTCGCCGTCGATGTTGCCCTTCGGGCTGTCGACTGTGGTGATCACGAGCTGGTTGCGCACGTCTTCCAGCGACAGGCCCTTGGCGACCAGTTTCGCTGGGTCGACCTGCACGCGGATCGATGGCTTCTGCTGACCGCCGATCACGACCTGCGCCACGCCGGAAATCTGGCTGATCTGCTGCGCGAGCTGGGCATCGACGGCGTCGCTTACCGTCGTCAGCGGCAGCGCGTCCGACGTCGCGGCCAACAACAGGATCGGCGAATCCGCCGGGTTGACCTTGCGGTAGGTCGGCGGCGAGGGGAGGTTTTTCGGCAACTGGCCGCTGGCGGCGTTGATGGCGCCTTGCACGTCGTTGGCGGCCCCGTCGATGCTGCGGTTGAGGTCGAACTGGATCGTGACCGCGGCGGTGCCGAGATAGCTGGTCGACGTCATCTGGGCGATGCCGGGAATCTGCGCGAACTGCCGCTCGAGCGGCTGCGCCACCGAGGACGCCATGGTCTCGGGGCTCGCGCCCGGCAAATTCGCGGTGACCTGGATGGTCGGGAAGTCGACTTGCGGCAGTGGGGCTACCGGAAGCAGGGGATAGGCGACGAGGCCGACGAACAGGATGCCGGCCATCAGCAGCGACGTGCCGATGGGGTAGCGAATGAAGGGTGCCGAAATCCCCCCGCTCATTCCTGCCGGACCTTGATCTGTGCCGGATCCGAGCTCGCCACCGCGGTAGAGACGATGGTGCCAGGCTGCACCTTGAACTGGCCGCCGGTAATCACCTGTTGTCCCGGCGTCAGCCCGTCATCGACCACCGAACGCCCGTCGATCGATTGGCTGACCTTGACCTTGCGTAGCTCCGCCTTGTTGTCCTGATTGACGGTGTAGGCGTAGAGGCCGTCGGTCGAGTGCTGGATCGCGTCGTCTGGCACCACGGTCGCATCCTTTAGCGTCCTTACGAGCAGCCGGGTCGAAACCGATTGCCCCGGCCACAGCGCATGGTTCTTGTTGTCGAACACCGCCTTGAGCCGAATGGTCCCGCTGGTGGTGTCGACCTGGTTGTTGACCACCGACAGCTTTCCTTCCGCCAACACCTTCTTGCCGTCGGTCGTGATCGCGACGACCTTGAGCGGGCTCACCACCTGCCCCTCGTTGATGTAAGGCAACTGCTCTTCGGGTGCTGTGAAAATCACCGCGATCGGTTCGATCTGGGTGATGGTCACGATCCCGGTTTGGGTCGAAGCATTGACGATATTGCCCAAATCAACCTGACGCAGGCCCGCGACGCCTGAAATCGGAGCCTTCACCTGGGTATAGTCGAGCTGGGTCTGGGCGTTGAAAACGGCGGCATCATCGGCCGCGATCTGCGCGGTCAGCTGCGCAACCGTCGAACGCTGGGTGTCGGTCTGCTGCCTGGTGGCGAATTCGCCGAGCTTGGTAAAGCGCTGCAGATCGAGATTGGCGTTGGCGAGATTAGCTTCGTCCTGCACCTTCTTGGCCTTGGCCTGATCGAGTGCGGCCTGGAACGGGCGCGGATCGATCTCGGCGAGCAGGTCGCCCTGATGGACCGACTGGCCTTCCTGGAAAGCGATCTTGTCGATCTGTCCATCGACGCGGGTACGCACGACCACCGTGTTGAACCCTTGAACGGTTCCGAGCCCGGTCAGGTAGACCGGAAAGTCGGCGCTTTCGACCGGCGCGATCGACACGCGGACGGGCGGCGTTCCGGATGCGGACTTTTGGGCATTCGCGGCGACCTCCGTGCCATGGAAGCGGTACCAGCCGTAATAGCCCGCCCCAGCCACGGCCAAGACCAGCAACATCCAGCGAATTTTCCGCAACTTGTTCATGTTGGCTCGTAGCATTCAAAAATAACAATAAAGCCTATTCCTAACCGTTCCCAGAGAACCAACTATAATATGCGTGCAATTAATGTGTAAACACACTATAGCTTGAGAAAACATAAACAATTGGCAAGGTTTGAGGGATCGCTGAGGCTGATGTCGATCGATCTGAAGCGCGAGTTAATTACACAACTTGTCGAAAGTTCGCGGCTGTTGCGCAACTATATCGACCACCGCGCCAAGACCCGCGGCACCACGCGCGCGCAATGGATCGTGCTGTTTCGGTTGCGCAAGCAGGAAGGGCTAACCCAGGTCGATCTGGCCGACGTGCTCGAACTGCAGCCGATCTCGCTGGTGCGGCTGCTCGATCGCCTGGTCGAGCACGGTCTCTTGGAGCGGCGCCACGACCCCAAGGACCGGCGTGCCAACCGGTTGTTTCTCACCGCGCGCGGACGTCAGCTTGTCGATGATCTCGACTCCTTGCGCGACGCCATCGCTTCCGATGTCCTGCGGGACCTTCCCGATGCGGCGATCAAGACCAGCCTCAAGGCGCTGCAGGACATCAAGGAGCGGATCAAGGTTTTGGCCGATCCGCCCAGCGACATCGCGACGAAGTAGGCTGCCGACAAAATCGGCGTCGGCAAATCGCGAGTGACCGCGCCGTCGCGACGCTTTGTCCGACGTGTTGGGCGAATTGACCTTGAAACGGCCAAGGTAACCGGCAAAACCACGGGCTAGCGCCAGGCCGGAGATAGTGCGGCAAATGTTGCGAGCCATTCCCAGGATATTGACCGCGCTGGCAATCGTGTCGTTGGCCTCAGTTGCGTTCGCCCAACCGCTCGCCATCCCGTCGGCCCCGCAGCCGGCCGGTCAAGCGCCGGTCGTCGCACAAGCTCCCGCGCCGGCAACGCCAGCGCCTCAGGCTGCAACGAGCACGGCTGAAACAGCCGCGGCCGCCGCTGACACCGCGGCGAGGTCGCTGAAGTCGGTGGCGCCTGCGCTGCGCGAATTGTCGCTGTGGTCGATGTTTTTATCGGCGGATGTCCTGGTGAAGGCGGTGATGATCGGCCTCGCCTTCGCCTCGCTCGTGACCTGGACGATCTTCATCGCAAAAATGATCGAGCTTGCGGTAGCGCAACGCAAGCTAACTTCCGCGCTCGGCGAGATCATCGAGGCGCGCTCGCTGGCGGAGGCGCAATTCGCGCTCGGTGCCAAGTCCGGTGCAAAGACCGACGTATTGTCGGCGTTCCTTGCGGCTGCAATGCGTGAAGCACGACTGTCGGCCGGTATCTCCTCCGACAGCGGCATCAAGGAGCGCGCCGCGTCGAGCTTCGCCGAGATTTCGCGGGCCGAAGCCCGCCGCATCCGGCTCGGCATGGGATTGCTCGCGACCATCGGGGCGACCTCGCCGTTTATCGGGCTGTTCGGCACGGTGTGGGGCATCATGAACAGCTTTATCGGCATCTCCAAGGCACAGACCACCAATCTCGCCGTGGTCGCGCCCGGTATTGCCGAGGCGTTGCTCGCCACCGCGATCGGGCTGGTTGCCGCGATCCCGGCCGTCATCATCTATAATCATTTCGCGCGCGTGACCAAAACCTATCTCGAACTGGTGAGCCGCGCCTCCGGCGCAGCTGCCCGGCTGTTGTCGCGCGATCTCGACAGCACCCATGTCAATTCTCATGGCGGCGCACATTCGCGCGCGGCGGAGTGAGCGATGAGCGCTTCGATCATAGAAGGCGGGTTTGACGACGACGAGGAGTTCGCCGAAGCCCACGAAATCAACGTCACGCCCTTTATCGACGTCGTGTTGGTGCTGTTGATCATTTTCATGGTGGCGGCGCCGCTTGCGACCGTCGATCTGCCGATCGACCTGCCGTCGTCGACCGCAACAGCGCAGAAGAAACCGGACAAGCCGACCTATGTCAGCATCAAGCCCGATCTCGCGGTCGCGATCGGGGAAACCCCGGTCAAGCGCGTCGATCTGGTCCGCTCGCTCGACGCCATGGCCGATGCGAGCAAGGATAGCTTCATCTTCCTGCGTGCCGACCGTGCCGTGCCGTATGGCGAATTGATGGATGTGCTCGAGATTTTGCGGGCAGGCGGCTATTCGAAAATCAAGCTGGTGGCGCTGGAGAGCGTTCCGGATGCGGCTGCGGGAAGTTCAAAACCTTGAGCGGTAGCGAGATGAGCGGCCTCGATATCGAGCAAAAACCATCGCGGCTGTGGATCTTTGCAGGCGTGAGCGCGCTCGCGCTCCACCTCGGCGGTGCCGCGCTTGCGATTGCGTATCTGGGCAGCGACGACCTCGACGATACCCTCGGCGCGCCGGCGATCGAGATCGGGCTGGAAATGACCTCGCCCAAGCTCGATCCCACCGACCTGCCGCCGGGCCCGGATACCGACGCTTCCCTGGCCTCGCCGGCGATGGCCGAACAGAAGGCCGAGCTCAAGGAAACCGATCTGCCAAAGGACACGCCGACCGAGGCCGAAAATCCCGATCGCGTGGTGACGCCGAACGAGGTGAAGAAGCCGGTGGAGGAGGACGCCAAGATCGCCGCGGTGCAGACCCAGGCATCGCAGGAATCGGTCTCCGCGGAAGCAACGGCAACCCCGAGTTCGGAAGATATTCCGCAAGCGACGCACTCGGTCGCGCCCGCACAAGGCACCGGCGAGACCGCACGGCGCCTGCGCACCATCTGGCAAAAGGAATTGATTGCGCATTTGGACAAACACAAGCGCTATCCCGCCGAGCGCCTGCAAAAGAGCGCGGAAATCGTGGTCGGCTTCGCGCTCGACCGGACGGGGCACGTGCTGTCGGCCAGCATCGTCAAGGGATCGGGCGATCCGGTGTTTGACGCGGCGGCGCTGGCGATGATCCGGCGCTCCGACCCGGTACCGCAGCCCCCGCCGCTCGTGGCGGACGACGGACTGAATTTCACGCTTCCGGTGATTTTCCGGGTCAAGGGCAAGAGCTAATCTGCCATGAAAATGCTGGCTCGCTCCCCGGCAATCGTGCCAGGCGAGCTGCATCGTGCCAAGAAAACGGTCAACTACCGCCAATAATAGCGAATGCCGACATAGACCACGACGAGACAGGCAAAGATCAGCGTCACCGGAAGCCGCGGCCTCATGTTCGACACATATCCGATGGGCTTTGGCGGGGGTGGCGGCCGCCGGAAGGCGGTCACGTTGCCGGTCACGGGTCCACTCGGGCGGGACCGGACATCGGGCGGCGGTCCAATACCGCCCATTTCCGCAAAGTAGGCCTTGTACATCAGGTTGATGGTGGCTTCGGTTGCCGCGTCTTCGGGCATTTTCGCAAGAAGCGCCCCGTAGCTCGCGAGGAAGTTCTGGGCCTCGGGGGGCAAAGCGGACGCACCGTTCAGCTTGGCCATCATCTTCCAGGTCGCAAAATCGGCGCGGGCCCTGGTGTCGGCGCGTCGCGCGATCATCATGTCGGCAGCTTTGACCAAGTTGGCCTCTGGCCTTTTCGGCAAGCTTTTCTAGCTACTAGGTGTTACCGGTGAGAAGTAGAATTAACCACAGCACGTATCCAGTCAATGTCCGCATTATCGCCGAAATAACATCAAGATTTAGACCGAACTGCGAACCGGCGAGCGGAAGTAGGATCAAAATTCCGATCAGGATCAGCATGCCGAACGGCTCCAGCCGGGAAAGCGGGTCGGCGAGGGGCCGCGGCAACAGGCCGACCGCGACCCGTCCGCCGTCAAGCGGCGGGATCGGCATCATATTGAAGATTGCCAGCACGACATTGATAACGAGCGCGTTTTTGAGGTTGTCGGCGATCCACGGTGCCCAATCCGCCGGCGCCAGGGGCAGGGCGTGGAACGCCAATGCCGCTGCCAACGCCAGGACGATGTTGGTGGCGGGACCGGCCAGCGCCACCCAGACCATGTCGAGCCGGGGATTGCGCAGGTTGCGAAAATTCACCGGCACCGGCTTGGCATAGCCGAACAGAAACGGCGAATGCGACAACAGCAGCATCGCCGGCAGCAAAACCGTGCCGAAGGGGTCGATATGCCGGAGCGGATTGAAGCTGACCCGGCCGAGCTCGTAGGCGGTGTTGTCGCCGAGCCGATGCGCGACAAAGCCATGGGCCGCCTCATGAAAGGTGATGGCGAACAGCAGCGGCAGTATCCAGACTGACACGCTATAAAGGGTGAAATTTGAGGCCAATGACTTTTCCCGTCTGGTTCAACCGGCGGGCGAAGCTAGCATGGATTCGACGAGAGGCTGGTGACAGTCTCGCTTCAAGGCGCGGTCTCGCGCGGGGGACTCATGGTTCGAGACGGCGCAAGGGCGCCTCCTCACCATGAGGGTCAATACGTCGCGCGGCCACCCGAGATATCGAACACCGCGCCGGTCGAGAACGCGCAATCTTCCGACGCCAGCCACGCCACCATCGCGGCGAGTTCTTCCACCCGCACGAAACGGCCTTTCGGGATCTTCGACAGCATGAAGTCGATATGCTGCTGCGTCATCTGGTCGAAGATCGCGGTTTTGGCGGCGGCAGGCGTCACCGCATTGACGAGGATATCGTGGGCGGCAAGTTCCTTGCCGAGCGATTTCGTGAGCGCGATCAGGCCTGCTTTTGACGCCGAATAATGCGCCGCGTTGGCATTGCCTTCCTTGCCGGCGATGGAAGCGATGTTGACGATGCGGCCGTACTTCTGCTTCAGCATCGCGGGCACGATCGCCTTGCAGCAGATGAAGGGGCCGTCAAGATTGATGCGCAGCACCTTGCGCCACTCCTCGAACTCGGTTTCCCACACCGTCTTGTTGACGCCGGCAATGCCGGCATTGTTGACGAGGATGTCGATCTTGCCGAACGCTTTCAGCGTCTCGTCCCGCGTCTGGTCCACCGCGGCAAGATCTGATACGTCGACTTTGAAGGCGCTGACGGCGTTGCCGATTTCCTTGGCGGTCTTTTCGGCCAACGGCAGGTCGTGATCCCAGATCGCGACCTTGGCGCCGGAGGCGACGAAGCGCTCGGTGATCGCGCGCCCAAAGCCCTGCGCGCCGCCGGTGACGACGGCGCTTCTGCCGTTCAGATCGATCTTGTTCATAATGGAATTCCTCCCGTTTAGTGATCTTCATGGTGAGGAGCGCGCTCTTGCGCGCGTCTCGAACCATGAGGCCCCGTCGGTGGCCTCATCCTTCGAGACGCGGCGAAGACGCCGCTCCTCAGCATGAGGTTTCGTCAAAGCGTCCAGCCGCCGTCGATGATATGCGCGACACCTGTGGTGAACGCGCTCTCATCGCTTGCGAGATAAACCGCAAGCGAGGCGATTTCCTCCGCGGTGCCGAGCCGTCCCATCGGCTGGCGGGCAACGAACATCTCGCGTCCGCCGGGACCGGCGGCGGCGGCGCGGTTTAACATCGACGGGGTCTCGATGGTGCCGGGGCAAATACAGTTACAACGGATGCCCTTGGTGATGAAATCGGTGGCGACCGCGCGGGTCAGCGCCGCGACCGCAGCCTTGGTCGCGCCGTAGACATAGCGGTTGGGGGCGGCCTTGAACACGCCGGCGGCCGACGAGATGTTCACGATCGAGCCGCGGCCTTGCTCCAGCATGCCCGGCAGGAACGATCTGATCGTGCGATGCATCGATTTGACGTTGAGGTCGAAGGAGAAATCCCAGTCTTCGTCGGAGCAATCGAGTACGGTCCCGTGATGCACGAAACCGGCGGCGTTCAAGAGGATGTTGACAGGGCCTGCGCGCTTGGCCATCGCGGCCACCGCGACGCTGTCGCGCGCGTCAAGCTTCGCCACTTCAGCGACGCCTTCGCCCTTGAGCGCAGCTAAGCCCTTCTCATCGATGTCGGTCGCAAAAACGCTCGCGCCCTCGCGCGCAAAGGCGATTGCCGACGCGCGGCCAATTCCGGCCGCGGCGGCGGTCACGAAGGCGCGTTTACCCTTGAGGCGGTTGGACATGGGTTTCTCCCTGGAATTCAACCGGATGATAGTTGTTCGTCATTGCGAGCGAAGCGAAGCAATCCATCTCGCTATGAAACAAGCGTGGATTGCTTCGTCGCTGGCGCTCCTCGCAATGACGTGTTGATCAATGATTATCCCGCGCCACGCCGACCTTGCCGGCGATGTCGTGATAGCGCGTCGCCAATTCCATGCAGGCGCCGGTGGCTTGCTGGCCGACGGTGGAGCGATAAAGCTCCTGCCACGGCGTTTGATGGGCGGGATAGGGAAAGCCGCCTTTTGCCTTCAGCTCGGCGCGCCGCTTCTTCACTTCCTCATCCGAGATCAGGATGTTGGCGCTGCCCTTGTTGAGGTCGATCCGAACCTTGTCGCCGTTCTTGAGGATCGCAAGGCCCCCGTCGGCGGCAGCCTCCGGGGTGGCGTTGAGGATCGACGGCGAGCCGGAGGTGCCGGACTGGCGGCCGTCGCCGATGCACGGCAGCGACAGGATGCCGCGTTTGATCAGCGCCGCAGGCGGCTGCATGTTCACGACCTCGGCACCGCCGGGATAGCCGATCGGGCCGGTGCCGCGCACGAACAGGATGCAACGTTCATCGATGTCGAGCGAGGGATCGTCGATCCGCGCGTGATAATCTTCCGGGCCTTCGAACACGATGGCGCGGCCTTCGAACGCGTTCGGATCCTTCGGATTGCTCAAATAGCGGTCGCGGAATTCCCCAGAGATCACGCTGGTCTTCATGATCGCGGAATCAAACAGATTGCCGCGCAGCACCAAGAAGCCCGCGTCCTTCACCAGCGGCTTGTCGTAACCCCAGATCACATCGCCGTCGGGCGTTGCCGCCTCGCGGCAATTGACGCCCATGATGCGGCCGTTGACGGTCATGGCGTCTTCATGGATGCGCTTGTGCTTCATCAATTCGCGCACCACCGCCGGCACGCCGCCGGCGCGGTGATATTCCTCGCCGAGATAGAAACCGGCCGGCTGCATGTTCACGAGCAGCGGGACGTCGTGGCCGTATTTCTGCCAGTCGTCGATCGACAGCTCGACGCCGACATGGCGGGCCAGCGCGTTGATGTGGATCGGCGCGTTGGTCGAGCCGCCGATCGCCGAATTGACCACGATGCAGTTTTCGAAGGCCTTTCGCGTCAGGATGTCGGAAGGTTTCAGATCCTCCCAGACCATCCCGACAATACGCGTGCCGGTGTCATAGGCGATCTGGCCGCGCTCGCGATAGGGAGCGGGGATGGCGGCGCATCCGGGCAGCGACATGCCGAGCGCTTCGGCCAGCGAATTCATGGTCGAGGCGGTGCCCATCGTGTTGCAATGGCCGATCGAGGGCGCCGAGGAGGCCACGATGTTCATGAACTCCTCGTAGTCGATCTCGCCCGCGGCAAGCCGTTCGCGGGATTTCCAGACCACGGTACCGGAGCCGGAGCGCTCGCCGTTGAACCAGCCGTTCAGCATCGGGCCGCCCGAGAGCACGATCGCAGGCAGGTTGACGGTCGCGGCCGCCATCAGACAGGCCGGGGTCGTCTTGTCGCAGCCGGTGGTCAGAACCACGCCGTCGAGGGGATAGCCGAACAGGATTTCGACCAGGCCAAGATAGGCGAGGTTGCGGTCGAGTGCCGCGGTCGGGCGTTTTCCGGTCTCCTGGATCGGATGGGTCGGAAATTCCATCGCGATGCCGCCGGCGGCGCGGATTCCTTCCCGCACCCGGTGTGCCAGTTCGAGATGATGCCGGTTGCACGGCGAAAGGTCGTTGCCGGTTTGCGCAATGCCGATGATCGGCTTGCCGGACTGCAGTTCCTGCCGGGTCAGGCCATAATTGAGGTAGCGTTCGAGGTAGAGCGCGGTCATGCCCGGATTATGCGGGTCGTTGAACCATTCGCTGGAGCGGAGCTTGCGCCTGGTGACGCCGGTGAGCGGTTTGTTCATGATTTCTCCCGCAGCGCACACGCTTGTTTATTGTGCGGCATTTTCTTGATTGGCGGCGATGTTTACACGCCGACGCGCCGACCGCAACGGCGGCGGCAAGCGGCAAGGCTTACGACTTTGATCCAACGACATCAGCAGGAAATTCTGCTAAGACCCCTTCGAATGAAAAGAGCGGCTACCGAGCCAAGCCCGTAGAGGCCGCGTGTTGTTCTGGGAGGTGAATGAATGTCGTCGGTGCAAATTCGCGACGTGCGGAAATCGTTTGGGAACTTTGAAGTCCTGCACGGCGTGACGATCCCGATCGAGGACGGCGCCTTCGTTGTTCTGGTCGGCCCCTCCGGCTGCGGCAAGTCGACCTTGCTGCGGATGCTTGCGGGCCTCGAAAACATCACCTCGGGAACCATCTCGATCGGCGATCGCGTCGTTAACAACGTCCAGCCCAAAGAGCGCGACATTGCGATGGTGTTCCAGAACTACGCGCTCTATCCGCATATGACGGTCGCCGACAATATGGGTTTCTCGCTCAAGCTGCGCGGGGCGAGCGCCGAGGAGGTCGGCAAGGGGGTCAAGCGCGCCGCCGAAATCCTGGCGCTGACACCGCTGCTCGACCGCTATCCCCGGCAATTGTCCGGCGGCCAGCGCCAGCGCGTCGCGATGGGCCGCGCCATCGTGCGCGATCCGCAAGTCTTTTTGTTCGACGAACCCTTGTCCAACCTCGACGCCAAGCTGCGCGTCGCGATGCGCACCGAGATCAAGGAACTGCATCAGCGGCTGAGGACGACGACCGTCTACGTCACCCACGACCAGATCGAGGCGATGACCATGGCCGACAAGATCGTGGTCATGCATGACGGCATCGTGGAGCAGATCGGCACGCCGCTCGAACTCTATGACCGGCCGGACAACCAGTTCGTCGCGGGTTTTATTGGATCGCCGGCGATGAATTTCCTTAAAGGCAGACTGAAGGCGAACGGTGCGGCCTCCTTCGAAGGACCGAACGGCGTCAAGCTGCCGCTTCAATCTGCGCCGGCCAATTCCGACGGCCGGCCGGCGGTCTATGGCGTGCGGCCCGAGCACTTCACAATCGCCGACGACGGCGCCGAGGCCGAGATCATCGTCGTGGAACCGACGGGATCGGAGACCCAGGTGTTTGCCAAGCTGGGCGGCGAGCAGGTCGTCGCCGTGTTCCGCGAGCGTCACCAGTTCAATCCCGGCGAGAAGATCCGGCTGAAACCCGACCCATCGCTCGTGCACCTGTTCGACGAGACGACGGGCCAACGACTTAACGGCTGAGCAATAAAAAACATCAAACGGAGGAATGACTATGGACGATTTTACCCGCCGCTCTCTGCTTCAGGGCGGCACCGCGCTGGCTGCAACCGGTGCGCTGACCGGGCCTGCGCTGTTCGAGTTCGCCAATGCCTGGGCGCAAACCGCGCCGTGGAAGGCGGAGCCAGGCGCCAAGCTGACGGTGATGCGCTGGAAGCGCTTCGTACCGTCCGAGGACGAGGCGTTCAACGCGATCGTCGCCGCGTTCCAGAAGGCCACCGGCACCGAGATGAACGTGTTTTCTGAATCCTTCGAGGACATTCAGCCAAAGGCTTCGGTGGCGGCGAACACCGGCACGGGCCTCGACATGGTCTGGGGTCTGCACACGCTGCCGCAGCTGTTCCCGACCAAAGTCCTGATGATGAACGACGTTGCCGACTATCTTGGCAAGAAGTACGGCGGCTGGAGCGATGCGGCCGCGAGAACATGCAAGAAAGGCAACGACTGGCTCGGCATTCCCGTCGCCACCGTCGGCGGCTACATGACCTATCGCAAGTCGGCGACCGACAAGGCAGGGTTCAAGGAATTCCCGAAGGATTTTCCGGGCTTCCTCGAGATGTGCAAGGCGCTGAAGGCGAACAATACGCCGGCCGGCTTCGCGCTCGGGCACGCGTCGGGCGACGCCAACGGATGGCTGCACTGGGTGCTGTGGGGTCATGGCGCCTATACCGTCGACAAGGACAACAAGGTCATCATCAACTCGCCCGAAACCGCCAAGGCATTGGACTATTGCAAGGCGCTGTCGGACAACTTCATTCCCGGCGTCGCGTCCTGGAACGACTCCTCGAACAACAAGGCCTTCCTCGCCGGCGAACTCTACTGCACCTCCAACGGTATCTCGATCTACATTGCCGCCAAGGACGATCCGACCAAGAAGGATCTTGCGGAAGACACCTACCACGCGCTGTATCCGGTCGGCCCGATCGGCAAGCCGACGGAACTGCAGCTCACGGTGCCGATCCTGGCGTTCAACTTCACCAAATATCCGAACGCGGCAAAGGCCTTCATCGACTTCATGCTGGAGAAGGAGCAGTTCGACAAGTGGCTGATGGCTTCGCGCGGTTACCTGACCCAGACGCTCAACGCCTATGAGTCTTCGCCGATCTGGACGGCGGATCCGAAGAACTACGTGTTCGGCCAAGCCTCCAAGCGCGCACTGCCGGCATCCGGCATCGGCACGCCCGGCGAAAAGGCGGCGACCGCGATCGCCGACTTCATCGTGGTCGACATGTTCGCGAATTATTGCACCGGTTCGAAGGATGCCAAGACCACAATGGCGGAGGCCGAACGGCAGTTGAAGCGGATTTATCGCTGACGTCACGGAAGCGGGCGGCGGCGACGCCGCCCGCGCCATCCAACCTGAAACGGGATATCGCCCAGGAAATTAGCTATGGCTGACATTGCACTCGCGCCGAGAGGCGCCAAACAGCAAATCCGCGAAGCGACCGCGTGGGATCAGCTCAAGCACAACCGCGACTGGCTCGGCTTCTGGTTCATGCTGCCGGCGATGGCGTTCCTGATCTTCTTCCTCGCCTATCCGCTGGGCCTGGGCATCTGGTTGTCGTTCACCGACACCCGGATCGGCCGCATCGGGCAATTCATCGGAACCGAAAACTACGAGTGGCTGTGGGACGATTCGATCTTCTGGCTGTCGGTGACCAACACCCTTCTGTACACCTTCGTCGCCAGCGCCTTCAAATTCGCGATCGGTCTTTATCTGGCGCTGCTGCTCAACGAGAACATGCCGTTCAAGGCGATGCTGCGCGCGATGGTGCTGATCCCCTTCATCGTGCCGACCGTGCTGTCGGCGCTGGCGTTCTGGTGGATCTTCGATTCGCAATTCTCGATCATCTCTTGGTCGTTGAAACATCTCGGGCTGATCACCCAGAACATCAATTTCCTGGGCGATACCACCTGGGCGCGGGTCTGCGTGATCTTCGCCAATATCTGGCGCGGCGTGCCGTTCGTGGCGATCACGCTGCTGGCAGGCCTGCAGACCGTGCAGCCCTCGCTCTATGAGGCCGCAACGCTTGACGGCGCGACGCGCTGGCAGATGTTCCGCCACATCACCTATCCGCTGCTCACCCCGATCATCGCGGTGGTGATGACGTTCTCGGTGCTGTTCACCTTCACCGACTTCCAGCTGATCTGGGCGATGACGCGCGGCGGCCCGGTCAATGCCACCCATCTGATGGCGACCTTGTCGTACCAGCGCGCGATCATCGCAGGCCAGTTAGGTGAGGGCGCCGCGATCTCGAGCGCCATGATCCCGTTCCTCTTGGCCGCGATCATGGTCTCCTGGTTCGGGCTGCAGCGCAGGAAGTGGCAGCAGGGAGAGAACAATGACTGAGCCCGTCGCTCTCCATCGTGTCCCGGACGCGGTGCAGCCCATCTTGCGATGCACCGCTGAGCCGGGACCCAGCTTGCCTTCCACGTCATGGGTCCCGCATCTGCGGTGCAGCGTTGCACGCCGCACCGCGCGCGGGACACGGGTCGCGTCATGACTGATCTGCCGGCCTCAAAAATCGATCTCAAGTCGATCCTGTCGGCGCCGGGTCGCGTCGATCACAGCGAAGGCATGAGCTACCTGCAGTCGGTGCCGCGCCGCCTCGTCACGCTCTATCTGCCGCTGTCGATCATCGTCATTGTGCTATTGTTTCCGTTCTACTGGATGGCGCTCACCGCGATCAAACCGGACGAGCAGTTGCTCGATCTCGACAAGTTCAATCCGTTCTGGACCTGGAATCCGACTTTCAAACATATCCATAAGCTGTTGTTTGAAAGCTATTATCCGCACTGGCTCTGGAACACGATGTATGTCGCGGTCTGCGCCACAGTGCTGTCGATCATCGCCAGCGTGCTCGCGGCCTATGCCATCGTGCGGCTGCGCTATAAGGGCGCGCAATGGGTCGGCGGGCTGATCTTCCTTTCCTATCTGGTGCCGCCGTCGATCCTGTTCATTCCGCTCGCAACCGTCGTGTTCCAGTACGGCCTGTTCGACTCGCCGCTTGCCCTGATCCTGACCTATCCGACCATCCTGATCCCGTTCTCGACCTGGCTGTTGATGGGGTATTTCAAGACCATCCCGTTCGAGCTCGAGGAATGCGCGCTGATCGACGGCGCGAGCCGCTGGCAGATCCTGATCAAGATCGTGCTGCCGCTCGCGATCCCCGGCCTGATCTCGGCGTTCATCTTCTGCTTCACGCTGTGCTGGAACGAGTTCATCTACGCGCTCACCTTCCTGCAATCGACCCAGAACAAGACGGTACCGGTCGCGATCGTCAACGAGTTCGTCGATGGCGATATCTACCGCTGGGGCTCGCTGATGGCGGGCGCGCTGGCGGGCTCGCTGCCGCTGGTCATCCTGTACGCCTTCTTCGTCGAGCATTATGTGTCGGCGATGACCGGAGCGGTGAAGGAGTAAACGCGGGCCCTTGTGTAGGTATATGACCGTCATCGCGAGCGAAGCGAAGCAATCCATTTCGCCGCGCAAAGAAAGAATGGATTGCTTCCGCCTACGCGCAAGGGCGCTTCGGCGGACTCCAAGCCCGCCATAGCTCGCATAGCGAGCGACGGCGGGTCGTCGCTACGCTCCTCGCAATGACGACCTAAGTAAGAACAACAAGGAGTTGGCTCTTGCACGTTCTGGTTCTGGGCGCGGCCGGCATGGTCGGCCGTAAACTGTCCGAGCGGCTGTTGCGCGACGGGCGTCTCGGCAACCGCGAGATTTCGCGGATGACGCTGCATGATGTCGTGGCGCCGACCAAACCCGCAGATGCGGCGATCCCCATCAGCATCGTCACCGGCGACTTCGCCGACCCCGGTAGCGCCGCGCCGCTGGTGGCGCACCGCCCCGATGTGATTTTCCATCTGGCCGCGATCGTCTCCGGTGAAGCGGAACTCGATTTCGACAAGGGATACCGCATCAACCTCGACGGCACGCGAAGGCTGTTCGATGCGATCCGGCTTGCCGGAGGCGGCTATAAACCCCGGCTCGTGTTCACGTCCTCGATCGCGGTGTTCGGTGCGCCGTTTCCGGACGCCATCGGCGACGAGTTTTTTCATACCCCGCTGTTGAGTTACGGGACGCAGAAGGCGATCGACGAACTTTTGCTGGCGGATTATTCGCGCCGCGGTTTCATGGACGGCATCGGCATCCGGCTGCCGACCATCTGTATCCGCCCCGGACTGCCGAACAAGGCGGCTTCCGGCTTCTTCTCCAACATCCTGCGCGAGCCGCTGGCCGGCAAGGAGGCGGTGCTGCCGGTATCGGAGGATGTCCGGCACTGGCATGCCTCGCCGCGCTCGGCGGTTGGCTTCCTCGTTCACGCCGCCACCATGGACAGCGCGGCCGCCGGCGCCCGCCGCAACCTCACCATGCCCGGCCTCTCGGCGACCGTCGGCGAGCAGCTCGCGGCTTTGAAGCGGGTGGCGGGCGAGAAGGTCGCGGGCCGGATCAGACGCGAGCCGGATGCGTTCATCATGGGCGTGGTCGACGGCTGGCCGCGCAATTTCGAGGCCAAGCGGGCGCGTCAGCTTGGTTTTACGACTGCGGAAAAATCATTTGACGACATCATCCGTATTCACATAGAGGACGAACTCGGTGGTAAGTTCGTTAACTGAACCCACCCCCTGGAATTGTTGAGGAGAGTAAGCATGACCGCCAGCATCGTCGGATGGGCGCATACGCCTTTTGGAAAGTTCGATAACGAAACCGTCGAGAGCCTCGTGGTCAAGGTTGCGAACGAGGCGCTGGCGGATGCCGGCATTGCAGCTGGCGATGTCGACGAGATCATGCTCGGGCATTTCAACGCCGGCTTCTCGCCGCAGGATTTTACCGCCTCGCTGGTGTTGCAGGCCGATCCGCAACTGCGCTTCAAGCCGGCAACCCGGGTCGAGAACGCCTGCGCCACGGGATCTGCGGCGGTGCATCAAGGCATTCGCGCGATCGCGTCGGGCGAGGCGAGAATCGTGCTCGTGGTCGGCGTCGAGCAGATGACACGCACGCCGCCGGCCGAGATCGGCCGCTACCTGTTGAAGGCGTCCTATCTGCCTGAAGATGGCGATACGCCCGGTGGTTTCGCCGGTGTGTTCGGCAAGATCGCGCAGTCCTATTTCCAGAAATATGGCGACCAGTCCGACGCGCTCGCCATGATCGCCGCCAAGAACCACAAGAACGGCGTCGCCAACCCCTATGCGCAGCTGCGCAAGGATTTTGGCTACGAGTTCTGCCGCGCCGAAAGCGAGAAGAACCCGTTCGTGGCCGGCCCCTTGAAGCGCACCGATTGCTCGCTGGTGTCGGATGGCGCCGCCGCGCTGGTGCTGACGGATTCGGAAACCGCAAAGATGATGGGCAAGGCGGTCAATATCAGGGCGACCGCGCATGCGCAGGATTTCCTGCCGATGTCCAAGCGCGACATTTTGCAGTTCGAGGGCTGCACGGTGGCCTGGCAGCGCGCGTTGGAGCAGGCGGGCGTCAAACTTTCCGATCTGTCGTTCGTCGAAACCCACGACTGCTTCACCGTCGCCGAGTTGATCGAATATGAGGCGATGGGGCTGACGCCGCGGGGACAGGGCGCGCGCGCCATCAAGGAGGGCTGGACGCAAAAGGACGGCAAGCTGCCGGTCAATCCGTCCGGCGGGTTGAAGGCCAAGGGCCACCCGATCGGCGCGACGGGAGTCTCCATGCACGTGATGACGGCGATGCAGCTGGTCGGCCAGGCGCCCGAGGGCATGCAGGTCAGAGGCGCAAAACTTGCCGGCATCTTCAACATGGGCGGCGCGGCCGTCGCCAATTACGTCTCGGTGCTGGAGCCCTTGAAATAGGAAACGAAATTCGTAGGGTGGGCAAAGGCGCTTGCGCCGTGCCCACCAACAACGCGATTGAATTAATCTGGTGGGCACGCTTTCGCTTTGCCCACCCTACGGGTCCCACGATCGGCCGCCTCCTGAGGGATGCATCATGAGCAACGAAGGCTCGTTGTCACTATCGGAACTCAGCGATCGGATCGCGATCCTTCAAGACAACATCAGGCAGCTGGTCGAACAGGCCGCTGCCGCTTCCGGTGAACAAAACCAGGAACGGATCGCCGACCGCATCAATCAGCAGAATGATGAGCTCGAGAAGCTGATGAAAGAGCGCGACGACCGGACGAAGAAATAGCCGCCAGGAGGGTGATCGCGAGCAGGCGTGATGGATTTCACGGAATTTATCATTGGCGCGCATTCGCGCGACCCGTTCATTCGACCCATCCTGCGGACTGATTCGCCCGCAGAGATCCGCCCGGGGGAGACCATCCGATCATTGCCGATGAACGGCTACCAATGGGAACAAATCAGACTTAAGCGTTCGCGGCGATGAGGTGAATGAATTCGAGGAAGGCGCGTAGCTTGGCTGGCGCCTGCCGGCGCGAGGGATAATAGGCATACAAGGGGAAACGCTCGTCCGACCATTCGGGCAGGACCTGCACGAGCTTCCCGCTCGCGAGCCACTGGGCCAGGCCGAGTTCGAAGCTCTGAAATAAACCCTGCCCGGCTTCGCAGGCTGCCAACGCCGCCGAGGGATCGTCCATCACGACGCGCCCGTCGACGGGAATCTCGACGACGTTTTCCCGCCGATGAAACTCCCAGCTGAAGGGCCGCCCGGATTGCGGGTCTCGGAACAGCAGCGCTTCGTGATTTGCGATGTCTTGCGGGACTTTGGGTGTCCCCCGGCGCGCGAGATAGCTCGGAGACGCACAGGTTATGATGCGCGTTTCGAGAATCTTTCGCGCGATCAGCGCTGATGGGTCGGGCGGCCCGAAGCGCAGCGCGAGGTCAACGCCGCCGGCCATCATATCCTCGCGATGATTGCTGACCAGAAGCTCCAATGAGAGCTGGGGATAGCGGGTTGTCAGCTCAGGCAGGCGAGGTGCCAGAACGATGCGGGCGAACCACGGATCGAGGTTGAGCTTGAGACGGCCCCGAACCGTAGCACTCGCACCGGCCGCTTCTTCTGCCGCCTCTTCTATCCCGGTCAGCAGCGGTGCCACCTGGGCATGGAAACGCCGGCCCTCCTCAGTGAGGACTACGGCGCGTGGGTTGCGATCGAATAGCCTTATGCCGATCCGTGTCTCCAGCCGCGCGATGGCCCGGCTGACGCCGGACGGGGTCAGGCCAAGTGCGTCGGCTGCCCGAACGAAGCTGCCGGCTTCGACCACGGCTATCATCACACTGACACCGGAGAGCAACCGCGCATCGAACATTGATAGTGACTCCGAGTCATCTTTGTATGGACCCGGATGCGTTTGTATCAAAGGCGGGCACAATGGAAAATGAGCCTTTCGCAAACGGAGGCTACCATGACTTTGAAGGACAAACGGATCATCGTTCTTGGAGGAACATCGGGTATCGGCCTGGCGGTCGCGGAAGCTGCGGCAACGGATGGCGCCCAGGTGCTGGTCGCGTCCAGCGACGACGCACGGGTCAAGCGAGCGCTCACGATGCTTCCTGCCAGCGCGGAAGGACACGTGCTGGACCTGTCGAACGCCACCGCCATCGAGGCTTTCTTTGACGCTGTCGGGCCTCTTGACCATCTTGTCTACACCGCCGGGGAGTCGCTGAAGCTCTCGCCCCTGGCGGAAGGGGACATCGCCAGCGCCCGTCGCTTCTTCGAGCTGCGCTATTGGGGCGCGCTCATGGCGGCCCGATGGGGGCACCGCCAGATCCGGACGGGCGGCTCGATCGTGTTCACATCCGGCGTTGCGGGGGCAAGGCCAGGACCGGGGTGGTCTGTCGCGGCGAGTATCTGCGGGGCGATGGAGGGGCTGACACGAGCCTTGGCGGTAGAACTGGCGCCGGTACGCGTCAACATCGTCTCCCCAGGCGTCGTCAAGACGCCGCTTTGGCGTGAGATGCCGGATGAAGCGCGGGAGAAGCTGTATGCTTCCGAAGCTCGACGCCTGCCTGTGGGGCATGTCGCCGACGCGCAGGAGGTTGCCGAGGGCTATCTCTACCTAATGCGACAGACCTTCGTGACCGGCCAGACTCTGGTGATCGACGGTGGCGGCCTCCTGGTCTGATCGGTTCGCCGCACGTTCCGCGCACTTCCCCGTGCGACGTGCTCGGCTGCGTGTCACAACGGCGACATTGGACCGAGTCAGCAGCGTTTCCGCGCAGGCGTGATGGTTTCACGGAGTTTACCATCGGGCGCGCATTCGTGCGACCCGTTGGTTTAACCCATCCAGACTACGGACTGATTTGCGCGACCGGGCAGGCAAATCAGTTCGATTTTGCCGGACATCGCGACGCTCGATCCGCCCAAAATGCGCGAAATCGCATGCGCCTAAAAGCCAAATTCTCCTGCCCGATCAATGCTATTTCTGGTTTTCAGAAAAAAGTCTTGACCGCCATCCCAAATCAGTGGCTTCCTAGCGGTCATCCCGCCTCGACAAGAGGGGCGTACGCGTCGTCACGAACGCGAGGCGGGATGCGATGGACGCGGAGGTGCCGTTGACGAGTGGCGCTGAAGCGGACGGCGAAATCGTGTGGTCCTGACTTCGCGACGCTGGAGTCAAGTCTGCGATAAGAAGCGCAGGCGACGGTGGCAAAAGAGCCCGTTCACCGGAGAGAGCACGTATAAGCCGTAAACCATTGCGCAGGGAAGGCCGGGATGTTTCCGGTGAACCTGTAGTGACTAACTCGTGTGCTTTTTACTTTCGCACGCGAGGCTGCGGGTGCA
>Ga0210406_10001071_pt1 | contig 34930 bp, 25 predicted proteins | sample IncBWC30MmetaG_FD_155454 | JGI IMG/M metagenome (GOLD analysis project Ga0210406, IMG submission 155454) | Forest soil microbial communities from Barre Woods Harvard Forest LTER site, Petersham, Massachusetts, United States - Inc-BW-C-30-M | ecosystem: Environmental > Terrestrial > Soil >... | reverse complement strand
CTGATAGCGTGTATGAAAATCGCAACCTATAATCAACATTGCTCGGCTCCTTTCTTCCGAGCCCTGGTCGTTTGAACGCAACCAAGTCTACTCGGTCGAAGGAGCCGACGCCGTCATCCAATCAGGCTATTGGCTTCATTTCTCCTATTTAGTTGTCTTCAAAACAATGCCTCCGCTAATCGTAAGAATCGTGCTCGCGGCGTAGTTTTCTTGTTCGGGATGGTCTTTCACGTATTTGATAAACGTATCGATTAAGACTTTCTCCTCGGGAACCTCCATTTGTCTTGGCGTATATCGTGGTGGAACACCGTCTAACGATTCGAGCGATTCGTCCATCCACCCCAAAATGTAAAACCTACATCGCATGGCTATCGCCATTTCGTCCGGGGTAACACTGACTGTTTCATCGTCGCGCAATCTGCGGCCGTCAGGATGGAAGTAGACTCTTGAAAAAGTTTGGCAATCGCTGGCAAGGGCTTGGGCTGGCCAAAACACAAAACGCTCCCTTTTCTTTGATGTCCCTTTTTGTGCATGCCCTATAGCCACGAATAGAAGGACGAAGCACAGAACAAGGAGTAAGAGTAATCTGCTTCTACTGATGTAGGGCATGGGTGGAATCTCCTTCCTGGAGCCTCGATTCTACTTCTGAGTGCTACAGTCTGCCGATGCCGAGGGATTCTACACCCGCCCGGCTAGTGCTACACTCGCGCCCAAGCATTTGGATTCACGGATCGCATGAAGTCAACGCCGCTTTTTCCCCGGATACCAAGCAGTCCCTACGTTAGCCAGCATCGGATGATGCGGGAAGTGCTCCCGCAGGACAGCAAGCCATTTTTCAAATTCTTCTGGGACCATTGGATACATATCGTGTGGTTGCAGGAAGAACTCTGGAGGCGACTTTTCCTGAACCTGATGGCCTGTTGAGTCGCGTCTGCAATTAGGACAAGCATAGGTCCGCTTCTCGTATGGCAAGTCGAGCCACGGCGTACCTTCACCTGGAAAGTCGCAATCAATGACCCAATGAGACGCCCCGCAGTTTGGGCAACTCAGTCGAACGAGTCGGGTAGGTGTACTCATTTCAAGGATTCCCCGATTCTCCGGTAGAGAGTCAACTTTCCATCCACCACGTTCGGAGAGTGGCTCATCCTTGCGTGGGTGGGTTGGACGGAGCACGCGCGACGATGAGGCCGTAGACGAAGTTGCCGGAAGCGAAGCCGGCGCGCATGGCCCGAAAGGCTTTGAGATGGGAGACAATGTTGCTCCCGTATTTGGCGGCGAGTTCCCAAAAGGATCTGTTTTTTATGATGTCCAGGCCCAGGTCCCAGGTTTTGGCGCAATTCTTGTTCAGAACTTCGCGGTGCGTGATCTGCAAGCCGTTCGAAGTGAGGTATTGCTCATAGTCGTCCATGATTTGCAGTTCACAGAGCATGCCTTTTTCGATGGGCAGGATAAATTTCTTGGTCTCTGCGCTCGTGAGATTTTCTTTCTTGAACCAGTCGATGATCCCGAATGCGCCGCCGGGCTTCAGAAGTCTGCTGGCGGAAACAAAGAAATCTTCACGGTGCTGATAGTGGGAGATGGATTCCACAGACCAGAGAACGTCGAATTGCTTCTGGAAGTCCATTGCCTCGGCGTCCATCACCAGGAACTTCACGTCGATTCGCTCTCTTGCCGCAGCCGCGGTTGCCATTTCCACCTGCACTGGCGAAATGGTTATGCCTGTGACCGTGGCGTTATAGTTTCTCGCTAAGTAAAGACTGCTGCCGCCCATGCCGCAGCCAATGTCAAGAATCTCTGAGCCGGATTTTATGTTTGCGACCTGCGCGAGGTGCTCGACGAGCTGAAGCTGGGCCTGTTCCTTTGACTCATCCCCAACAATCCAATAGCCGTGATGCAGGTGCTCCCCCCAGAGGGAGGGATAGTAGGGGCTGATGACGTCGTAGAGCTCGATGATTTTATGTTTATTGTTTGAACGGGGCATGGTGGAAACGCTCCACTCAGGAGCCGTTTCTAGTCTCCGGCCAGAGAGCGAGCCATTCTAATTGTTGGAACGACTGTAAGCAAATGGCGGGTGGCCGTGCCTTAATTCCGAAAAACGTGGTTGGGTGCCCTACCTTTCGGGTTTAGTTTATGAAAGCGTGGGGTATTTCTCTTCCTCTTTTCTACTTCCTATTTTCTAGTTTCGCCCGCGGGCTCGTTGGTTTTTGAGCGGAATTTTCGAACGCTCACTTCAACAGCAGTCTGCCAGCCAATCCCGCGAACCCATCGTGCCACGCATGCGTCATCATGCCCGGCCGCAAACTTTTCCGCGTCTCCGCCAAAATCCCGAACAGCAAACCATACACCGCAATCAGAATCGCCGATCTCCCGCCCTGATAAATATGCCCCGCCCCAAACGCCACCGCAGAGAGCAAAACTCCTGCCGCAACATTGCCGGTCCAGGCGATGAATTGTTTCTGGAAATATCCGCGAAAGATGGTCTCTTCGCAAATTCCCGCCGTCATGGACAAAAGAACCCAGAGAAATATTTCCAGGCGACTTTGCGGCAGCAGGAAGCGAATGGCCTCGCCCCCTTTCGGCGTGTGCAGCGCCACCGCAGCGCAAAGCAAAACGACGAGGGCGAGGATCCAGAAGCCAGCCGCGATCGCTGCATCCTTTAGAAAATCTGCAGCACTGTTCCATCTTCCGCCGATGAGCTCGCCCATGGAAGTGCCGTTGCGATGGACGCCCCAGGCGATGTACGCGACGACGGACCATTCCCACAAAATCGTCAAGACATACATAGGTACGCGATGGGCATGCGGGGCGCCGCGCATTCGAGCGGCGCCAAAATAACCCCAGGCGCTCCAGGCAACAATCACGGCAATGAGCAGGGCAGTATGCCACGCGGCGGCGACGGCGGGCCTGGGTGCGGGCAAGTTTGTCTGCGAGATGACGAGTGAATCCGTAGCCAAGATGGCACCTCGGGTGACCGGGTAGGCTGCAGCGGGAGACAAGCACTGCCGTTCGAATGCAAAGGGCGAACGTTCGAAAGCGCTGGTACTAATACGTTCCCGCCGCCCCAATGATTTCGCGTGATACCGGTTCACAGCTTGCTCTTACAGCATAGCCGGGCTGCAGGCTTGCCTAGGGCGGATATTCCTTGAGCGGGAACTGGGAGTTACCTGTGCGCCGCCTGTACTTGTGGGCAGGCGATTTCCACAGCGTTGTTAAGAGAGGATGGGAGCAGCCCAGCAGACATCTGGCCCGCAGGGGGAATCCTCGCAGTGCCGGAACGCATTCGAATGACAAGAGTTCGATTCCGCTGAGGAACCGAATGGCTTAGCAATTTGACGAGTGGGGGCAAGCAAGAATGTCCGAAAGCGGGCAGAGAAAGCTGGGGGAAAACGTTCGAATGGGCCTGCAATTAAATGCCATCAAGGAAATCGAAGAGCTAAAGAGCGAAATCGCCGCGGACAACTCCCCTGCCGCGGAACCGCCAAGCGAAAACGATGCCGCCGGAATCTCCCTCCTCGAACTTGCCGAGATCCTCGATCAGCACAAAATGTGGGTGGAATCGGGAGGCGAATCCGGCGTCAAAGCGGATCTCTGCGGAATAAATTTGGCCAAAGCCGACCTGACGGGTGTCAATTTGCAGGGCGCTATTTTGCATCGAATGAACCTTGCGGGCGCGGATTTATCGATGGCCAACTTACGAGGCGCCAGCCTCGTGCGTTCGAATCTCCAGAATGCCAATCTTTTGGGCACGGAATTAAGAGGCGCCAATTTGATGGGTGCCAACCTTTATGGCGCGGAAGGCCTATGGTTCGGCCGACTGGGCGGAACAAATTTATTCGATGCGGTGCTGCCCGAATCGATTTCCGCGGTAGACAGTTCGAAAGCCATCGGCGACGCGACGAAAATCGCGCGGTGGTTTTATTTCCTCACGCTGGGAGCAAGCCTGTTGTGCTGCGCGCTCATCGCCCTGACGAGTGACGTTCGGCTGCTGCTGAATGCGTCTGCGGTGCCTGCCCTGCGGTTGGGAAACGTGTTACCCATGACCGGGCTTTATCTTGGTGGCCCGCTTGTTCTATTGGCGCTTTCTCTGCGATTTCATTTTCTTCTATTGCGGTTGTGGGGAAGCATCGCCGCGCTCCCTGCCGTTTTTCCGGACGGACAAACGCTGGAAAAAGACGGCCCGTGGTACTTGATGGGACTGGTGCGGCGGCACTTTCGCTGGCAGGGCGATACAAAATCGGCGATGACCGCGTTCGAAACAGTCCTTTCGACGGTGCTCGCTTACTGGATTGTACCGGCGACGATGCTCTTTTTCTGGATCCGCTATCTGCCGAAGCAGGATTTTCGCGGAACTCTTTTGCATGTCTTAGTCATAACCCTTTCGGTGGCGACGGCGACTAGCGTTCCCTTTGTTGTTTCGCGAGTGCTGCGGCCGGGTGACATCCGCCTGCCGAAATCGAAAAATATCATTCGAATGATCTTGGGCACCACACGCGCCGCGCTGGCCACCGGATGTATTCTTTTTCTTTTCTCTCTTGGCGTGAACAGGGGATTGCCGTTCGACCACGGCACGTCGGCAAATGAATCACCCGCGGACGTGAAGCGCTGGGCGTCGATGGTTTTTCAATCCGTGGGCTACCGGCCGTATGCGGAAGTGACGGAAGCGTCTTTGTCCACGCCTCCGCCTCAGGGTGAAGCCTGGACCGAAGAAACCGTCGAAGGAATCGCGGGCGCGCGGCTGAACCAGATGAATCTGCGTTTCGCGCGCGGCTACCGCGCTTTTCTGGTCAATGCGAAACTCTGGCGCGCAAATCTGGAGGGAGCCTACCTCTCCGAAGCCGACCTCCGAGGAGCAAATTTGCGCGAAGCTTTGCTGCGATCTGCCATTCTCGATCGCGCCCAGGTGGCGCACGCGGTTTTGGTCTCCGCCAACGCCACCGGCGCAAATTTTTCGGCGGCTGACATGCGATTTGTGGATTTGTCCTACGGGACGTTTGAAAATGCCGTGTTTTCGAACGCTAGAATTTCCGGAGCCTCGCTCTATGCTGTAAATTTGAGAAATGCCCAACTCCTTCGAACGGATCTTTCGCGCACGGACATGCGCGACACGAAATTGGAACACTCGGTGCTCTCCTTTGCAAACCTGGAGCAAACGGATTTGTCCTCAGCCCGGCTTGGGGAAGCGAATCTCACCGGCGCAATTCTGAAAGGCACCATCCTCCTTGACGCCGATTTGAAGAAAGCGGATTTGCGGGGAGCCTTTTTCACGGGAGCGATTTTGCGAGGGGCGGAAATAGATGGCGCAAACCTGGCGGGTGCGGATTTGCGGGGAGCCTCCGGACTTACGGCGTTGCAGGTTTGTTCCGCTCTGCATGGGCGCTCGGCATTGATGGATGCTGATCTGGCAGCGGAGGTACAACAGCGCTGTGCAGCCGCTCAGTAGATCAAAATTACACAATTAAACAAAACAAACAAATAACAAAAATAAAAAAATCACAAATAACGCAGAGCCTAGTGAAGTTTCGTGTATTCGGCTTTGGCTTGGATGAGGATGGGGATGTCGGGGTCGGCGTCTTTCCAAAGACCAAAGAAGTCTTGATAGGCAGCGCGGGCCTTCGCCGTATCGCCGGCCAATGATAAGGCGCGCGCAAGTCCTAGTTGCGCGAGCGACGCCCTGTAGGAGCCCATCAGGATATGGCGATGGTTCAGCAATTCCTGGAATTGCGCGGCGGCGGCAGCTCCTTTCCCCGAACGTAGATGCGCCTCTCCAAGTCTGTAAGGAAGACAGGACCGAGAGCTCCCGCCGCATGTCCCCAGGCCAAAAGGTGCGGCGCCCTGGAGAGCTTCAACCGCGTAAGAAGCGTTCCCGCGGGCGATTTCTATCCGGGCTCGAATCACCGGCAATTCCACGCGTTGAATCAATGTATCGAGCGGGTGCAGCTTGCTAATCTCGTCCGCGAGCTTCTGCGCCTGTGGTATGTCTCCAAGGAAGGCGAAGGTCAGCGCCGCAATGCTGCTCACGTCTTCCCCGGTGGACAGAGCTGCAGCAAGTTGCCGCCGGGCCACTTGGGCATTTCCCATCTCCGCTTCCCGAAGCGCGCTGAGAGCCTCCGTGCTGGCCGCCACTTCCTTAAACCCGTCTCGGCGATCTGAGTCGATGGCGCGGCGGGTGAATTCTCGGGCCTTTTGCAAACGGCCGAGGTAGGCTTGCCTAGCCGACTCGGTATTTAGCATAGAGTCTTCTTCCCCCGGCCGACCCACCGACCACGCCACCGCGCGTTCCATCTCGCTGGCGTTGTTTTGGAACAAAGCCAATCTGTAAGCGCAGACTTCAATACTGATATGGTCCAGATTCAATTTGCGCGCCTCTTGCAAAACGCTATTCGCTTCGTCCAGCCGGTCCGTCGTGGCGTAGACGTTGCACAGATTTCCTAAGGTCAGGGCATTACGTGGATCGAGTCGGCGCGCCGTTAGGTATTCCGAAAGAGCCTTATCAAAGTTTCCGAAAGTTGCGTAATTGACTGCGAGGTCGTGGTGGGTCAATGGCTCGCGCGGGTAGACTTGCGCCCATAGTTCGTAGGTCTGATTCTCTTTCTCGAGTTCTCCTGTCGCGAATGCATAGTAGAACGCGGTGATGCGATAGCGCTCGGCTTCGCTGACGCGATCGCGCAGCTCATAGGCCTTTCCCAGATATTCCTTGGAAAGCCGCATCTCGCCGAGATTCCCATAAACAAGTCCAAGGTCGGCGTAAGCCAGCGCAAAATTGGCATCGAGTTCGCTGGCACGCTTGTAGGAGGGCAAGGCTTCTGCGTCTCCGGCTTCGACCTGAAGCCTCTTTCCAACACTATAGGACTTGAGTGCTTCGAGAGAGGAGGTCGTGGCCTGTTCGACAGGCGTGTCGAACTTACGGATGGAGCTGAGCGATTCCCCGAGCTTCTCGCGCAGCCGCGTCGCGGCCTTGCCTAGTGCTCCCAGCACTTCCTCCTTGCTTGATGTTTCCACTTGCTCCTGCGCGAGGAGGTCGCCCGTTTGGCAGTTGGCTGCAGCAATGGAAAGCGAATAATGACTCCCCAGGCTGGCGATGGACCCGCTGAGCAGAGCTTTGCTTTCCGAGCGCACGCAAATTTCGCGCGTCGTATCCTGTGTCAATCTCTCTGCTGCAGGGCGTCCCATAAGCCGCAGAATCTCGTGCACCCGGTTGTCCGGAAGGATGTTCAAAAAGGGAGACTGAGACAGTTGCGCGGACAGAGCTTGACGAAGAGTATCGTCGAAGACCGCATCGCCAGTCGTGTTTGCGAAATCGGACAAGACGATGGTGTCTTTTTCGGTGAGCGCGTGGGCTTTGGTGGAACGCCAGTAAAGTGCGCTCGCCACAATGGCCGCCAGAAGCAGTGTTGCGGGGGCCACGAATCTCCAATCGCGCGCAAATTGCTTCTTCGTTTGGGCAGGCGAGGCTGGAGGAGCAGCGGCACTCGCGCCACTGGAAACTCTGGCACGCTCCGATGCTGGAGCGGGCGCGGATGATCCAATAGCTTCTTCCGTTACGCTGTGCTGGGCCGTGCGGCCGGAATCGGTGTCGCGCTTGAGGCGCTGCAAGTCCGCGCGCATGTCGGCAGCATGTTGGTAACGAAGATTGCGGTCTTTCTCTAACGCCTTGTTGATGATTTCTTCGAGGCGCTGAGGCAGGTCAGGGTTGAGGCGCACTGGAGCGACGGGCGCTTTGTGAAGAATCGAATCGAACAGTGCAGCTGAGGTTTCCCCGCGAAAGGGAAGCCTGCCGGTAGCCATTTCGTAGAGGACGGTGCCGAATGAAAAGAGATCGGTGCGGGGATCGAGCTCCTTGCCGAGAGCCTGCTCAGGCGACATGTAGGAGACGGTGCCGAGGGCCGTGCCAGGGCTGGTTAAGTGCATATCGTTCAAAGTGGCTCCCGCGATGGATGGAGGAGCCTGGCTGGCGGAACTGATCGGGGTCGTGACCTTTGCCAAGCCAAAATCGAGAATCTTGGCGTGGCCGCGCTTGGTGACGAAGAGATTCGCGGGCTTGATGTCGCGGTGCACGATACCTTCGACATGCGCCGCGTCCAGGGCGTCGGCGACTTCGGTGGCAATCTCCAGAAGTTGTTCCAGTTCCATTGGAGGACCGATGAGGGCGTGCTTGAGGGTTTGGCCATCGAGAAATTCCATGGCGATGAACGCTTGTCCGTGCTGGTCGTCGATTTCGTAGATGGTGCAGATGTTTGGGTGATTCAGGGCGGAGGCGGCTTTAGCTTCGCGCTGAAAGCGGCTGAGGGCTTGTGGATCTTTCGCTACCGCCTCGGGGAGGAATTTGAGGGCCACAAAACGACCGAGTTTGATGTCCTCGGCTTTGTAGACCACGCCCATGCCCCCACCACCGAGCTTTTCGACGACGCGGTAGTGGGAAATGATCTGCCCGATGAGGGAAGGGGAGTCTGCCATTTGGCGAAGATGTTAGGTTGAGGGTCACGGTAAGTCAACGAAGAGAGTCAGAAGCGGCTTCGGTCTTTCAGGCTCGACTATTTCTTACGCTAGCGGGAATCCGGAGGCTATTATGGAGGGGTTTGCGGATACGCTTAATGGTCTTCGAATAGTTCTTGGGGGGGATGCAAACGATGCCTTTGGAAATAACGCAGCGTGAGGTGAATGGAGTCTATCTGTTGGCGCTTAAAGGGCGTCTGGTGCTCGGAGATGAGAGCAGCGGGTTGCTTACAGCGGTCGACAATCTGCTGGCATCCGGCGCCACGCGGATGGTCATTAATTTGGAGCAAGTCAATTATGTGGACAGCGCGGGCCTGGGCGCACTGATCGAAATGCATCGGAAGACAAAAGCCAAAGGCGGAGGGCTGAAGCTTTGTTATCTGCGCCCGAACTTGAAGCAAGCGTTGGAAATGGCCAAGCTGCTGCCAATCTTCGAGACGTGTCCGAGTGAGACGGCGGCGGTAGCAAGTTTCTGAGGACGGCGGATGGGCGGGCGCTGATCGGCAGGCATTCAATCCGAACGGGCAAGATAGGCCTTCTCCAGCTAGGCGAAGGCCTGCTCCTTAATCACGCGTGGCCATAGATTTATTGGACGCCGGCGGCTGCTGCGAATGCGCCTTCTTGTTCGCTCTGCTCGGCGGGTAACACTTCTGCCTTAGCGGCGGAAGGAACTGTTTGAGTGGGATAGGTCGCATAAAGCGCCATACCTGTCAGCAAGGTCCCGGCAACTATATTGCCGAAGGTGACGGGAAGCAGATTCCAGAGTAGCGCCTGGCCCACCGAGATGGGGGCGCCGAGCATCATGCCTGAGGGAATCAAGAACATGTTCACAACCGAATGCTCAAAGCCGAGCGCGAAGAAGGTCATGATCGGAAGCCACATCGCTGCAATTTTTCCAACAGTAGACTTCGAAGACATCGCCAACACCGCGCCGATGGTCACCATCCAATTACAAAGAACAGCTTTTACCAGTGCCGTGCCCCAGCCGCTCGAGCCTAGCGCCATATAGGCCAGCGTTTTTTTCTGCGCGGCTTGCTTCAGAAGATCCGCCACTGCACCACCATTGCCGGTGCGCCAATTGGTGATCGCCAAATAAAAAAGTCCCGCGTAGAGCAAGCTGCCGATGAGGTTGCCAAGGTACACCCAGGCCAAATTGCGGAACAATTTTGTCATGCGAACCTTGCCAGCCATGACTCCGGCGGGCAAGAGCGCAAAGTTGCCGGTGACCAACTCCAACCCGAGAAGCACCAGAATCACGAAACCCACTGGGAAAAGAATCGCGCCTACGATGGGCGGAAGACCTTGCGACAGGACGACGAAGACCATAGAAGTGGCATACCCGAGAAAAGCGCCCGCAAGGATGCCTCGAATCAACATGTCACGGATGGAAAGTTCGGACTTTTTTTTCGCCAATTCCACTGCCTCTTGCAGAAGCTCCATCGGACGTACGTAATCGGCCATTATCATTCCTCCTCGGAGAAACTCCCGGCTGTCCCGATCAAAAAAGAAACCAGCAAATTCCGCGTGGTGCCGCTGGGCGTAATTACACCTGCGGTTGGTTCAGGACCGAGCCAGGAACAGGCGGAAACGCGCGTGGGAAGCGCCACGAAGCCAATCCTGCCGTCGCAGCAGCCGTGAACAGAGGGTCGCTGAGGGCCACGTGCTTCCGGGCTTCGAGTTCGAAGCTATATGATTTGATGACGTTGGCGACGACGTCCGGCAACGAGTCATCGCACGGGACGGTTTCCAGAATCTCCTGGCCCGCGATGGCGTGAGGGCCGGTCCGTCCGCCGGTGTAGATCGCCACAGCGTCCACAATCTTTCCGTCAATTTTTGCTTTGAAACCGCGAAGGCCGACATCGGCGGCTTGATGATTGCCGCAGCCCGCGGGGCAGCCGGACCAGTGAATCGTCAGGGGATTCGCGTTGGAACTCATTTTGTTGTGGAGCGCTTCTGAGAGCGCGACCGCACGGCTCTTTGTTTCGATCAACGCGAGGTTGCAATAATCCGTGCCAACGCAAGCGACCAACCCGCGCATAAACGGGGAAGGTCGAGGCGAGAGCTGCTTGAGCAAAGGCTCTGCGAGAAGAGCGGCAACGCGTTCCTGAGGAATACTCGGGATAATGGCATTTTGTCCGGTGGTGAAGCGGATCTCGCCGTTGCCATATAAATCCGCCAAGCGGGCTAGCTCGTCCAAATGGTCCGGGTTCACCCTGCCGGTGGGGATGCATAGTCCGACGGCTGTAAGTTCCGGTTGTTTTTGCGAACTTACGCCGAGATGGTCGGCATGGGCGGAACCGCGCATGTCGCGGCCCTGGAAGGCGAGTTCGCGGCCGAGGCGCGCGACAAGTTCGAAACGCAAGCGGCGAAGGCCCCACTCCTCGATCAGGAAGGCGAAACGACATTTGGAGCGGGCTTCGCGCGGGCCGTGATCGCGATAAATCTTGATCAGTTCCAAAACTACCGCAGCCGCCTGGAACGGTTCGACAAAAACATTCAGGGGCGAAGCAACCGTGAATCCTCCGGAGCCCATCTTGCCGCCTACCAGCACGTTGAAGCCGAGCCTTCCGGCTTTTTGCGCGGGGATGAGCGCGATATCCTGCGCTTCGCTATGCGTGCAGTTTCCGGTGCAGCCGGTTACGACGATGTTGAATTTTCGCGGCAGATTGGTGAACTCGGGGTTGCCAGTGCTGCCCACGATGATGCGATCTAATTCCTGGACGACCGGAGAGGCGTCAAACAATTCATGAGGCGTCAAGCCGGCCATGGCGCAACCGTTGATGTTGCGCACGTTATCGATGCCGGTTTGCAGAGTGCTGAGGTTTACTCCGCGCAGCTTTTCCCAGATTTCCGGAACGGTGTCGAGTGTGAAACCGCGAAGCTCGATTTGCTGGCGGGTAGTGATATCTAGGACGCTGTTGCCAAGCCGCCGCGAGAGCTCCGCGATCGTGCGCAATTGGCTGCTCTTCGCGAATCCATTCGGCATGCGAATGCGCATCATGAATTTGCCGGGCGTGGGCTTGCGAAAAAACACGCCAATCCACTTGAGCAATTCCTTTTCCGCAGGTGTAAGAGCGGCGGCGCCGCGCTCGATGATTTGCGGGAGATCTTCGAGGACGCGCAGGCCATCACCGTTTTTCGAAGCCTTGTAGCCTTCCACTGCGTTTGTGCCTATGGGGATTTCGGGGGGATTTTGGCGGGCCCCAGTGGCGGAAACAGTTTGGGAATCTAGGTTCACGAGCACCTTCTGGGGTTGTGGCGAGCGCTTCGGATGAGAACCGCAGGCTGAGGAAGCTTGGCTCGGAAAGCCATCTTGACGAGGGCCAAACTCACGATGAGATAAAGGAGACCCGACCAAGATGGCGAGCTGATCAAACCGCTCGCAATAAGCATGCCGCGATGGTGTCACTTTTAGGATAGTGGAGGCCAACGCAAAGTTTGGCTCGCATCTATCGAAAATCCGGGGACGCCAGCCCGCGGTTCATCTCTATCTATGGCCGGTGATAAGGGCGTGCATTGCGTGGATATGAGTCGAACGGGGGCGGTGGCAGCGGTGTCTGTAGAGAGGAAGGCGCAAGATGCGCTTTTCAAAAGGAGAGCCGCCACCATGAAGAAGATGAGATTCGCTTTTGTTTTGCTTGCCGCAATTCTCGTGAGCTGCGAAGGGGCGCACGCGCAGAAACCTGTGCCCAAGTCCATACCGGCAGTGACGGCACCGGATCTCTCGAAGCTGAACATCGAGAGAGTACTGCAACAATTGCAAACATCCGGCGTTCAACCGAGCAGCCAGGATGTAACCCCTTTGCAGGTTGTGGCTGAGTTCCTGCAATTGCAGCCGGGCCAGGTGAGCCAGCTAGAGCAACTGCTGCAGGCGCGGCAGGCAGCGCTGGTGCCGATACTCCAGAATGTGCAAGAGCTGACCGAACAGTTGGGGGTGCTGCTGAATTCGGGCGAAAATCCGGCACAAGTGGGAATTCTGGTGATCCAGATTCACGCGTTGCAGCAGCAGGAGGCGCAAACACAGCAAGCGTTTCTCGCACAGTTCGTGGCCAGCCTCGACCCGGAGCAGGTGCAAAAACTTCAGGCTGCACAGGTCGCAGCCCAGCTCCAACCAATCCTTCCTGCGTTCCAACCAATCTTTCTCTTTTGATAGCAAGATGCGGCAGGGGCCGGATGTGGGCGGCGAGGCCGCCCACACTGGGCCGGTCATGTTTTGGATCTGTTCGAATACCTTCCTTCTCTGGAGATCCTTCGCCGGGTTCGAGAGTACCGCCAGCGTGTAGGAATCAAGTTCCGCAGACTACCCTTAATATAAGAGCCCCATGTGTTTGAACAGGCTTGAAACACTCAATCTCGGGAACCAAACCCAAGTGAGAGAAACGGACTTCTGTTTTATTGTGCTTTCTTGGCGATTTCAAAAGTACTTTTTGTGCTCTTCCGCTCGCTTTTGTATTCCATAAAATTAAGCTGGCTTTCTAAAACAACCGGCTTTTTTTGCCAGGAATTCGTTCTGTCACCTTCTGTTTGGAACAATGGCGGGGTTTCTCGCTCGCGGCCTTGGCTCCTTTAGCTGCCAGAACCAAGACGTGGGCGAGTTCGGTTATCGCCGGATCACGCGGTCGTAGCGGTGGTGCAACCCAACCGCGCCTGCCTGCGCCCTAGAAGGCCGGTTTGGGTCGCACGAGTGAATAAATGCGGTTTGCTGCATCCCGGTGCTGAGGATCAAGCACGAGCGTGCGTTGATACTCAGTGCGGGCGTCTCCAAGGTCACCGCGCTTTTCCATCAGCGATCCGAGCTCAAAATGGAGTTCTGCCGAATTGCCCGCGACAACAAGGCCCAAATCAATCGTCTTCTCCGCCTCCCGGAGAAGATTTTGTTGCTGCAAGATCTGCGCCAGCAGAATATACTGGTCAGCATTCCACGGTTCGATATCGGTAGCGCGGTCAATATAAGCGACTAAGTCATTGCCCTTATCTATGTACACCAGAGTCAGGGCAAATGCATCCTTTGTCCTCCACGAAGTTGGATCCACAGCAAGTGATCGTTGGTATAGGCTGATGGCAGCTGCAAAGTCATTCCGTCGAAAAAGCTCATTCGCAAGATTGTCAAGCGCCATGACATTACGCGGCGCGATCTGGAGGCTGTGCCGGTAGAGCGCGAGATTGTTCCTCCAATAGCCAACTTGAGTGACTGAAAACCACACAAAGCAGCTGGCGATCGTAAACAACAGAATCCCATTTGCAGGCCCTTCCCAATTTCGTCTCTTCACTCCGGTAAGCAGAGCCCCAACCAAAAGGGCAAAACCCATCGTCGACAGATAGAGATACCGATCGTGCACCAAGTCGCTCCGCCCAAACTGTGCAAGCCCCACCAACGGCGGCACGAGAGGCAGAAAAATCCAACCCAGTGCAGCCCGTCCGGCCTGAACGCGGCGAGCTAAGAGCCAGGCAAGACCGATAGCCAGAATGCTTAATGACAAATCGATACGAAGTTTTGCAGAGGATGCGGTCTCAATATAGGAAAGATCGTAAAAAGCGGAGAGCGCAGAAGGAAACACCAAGTGGTGTAAATAGAAGAGGAGCGCAGATGGCATAGTGAATAGAGCCACTGTGCGGCTAACGAATTGCACGCTTCCAAGCGTATAACCCAAGACCGCGATCCGTACTAGGAAATAAATCAAGACGGCAACAAAATATGGTCCTAGACGCTCAACCATTGCCGGGTGTTTCGTGTCGCCGGTCTGTGCCGGTTCAAGTTCACTATCCCGGTGTCGGTAAGACCATTCGTGCCAGATCAAGATGAGCGGAAACGAAAGAGCGGTTTCCTTGCACCCGAGAGCAAGAGCAAACGTAAAAACCGATAGCAGAAGATTCGTGGTCCGTCCACTGGCGCGAAACCGTAGGAACGAAAGGAAGCTTAGAAGCAGAAAGATTCCCATTAGGAGTTCGGATGAGCACGACGCCCAGGCAACGCTCTCGATGTTCGCTGGATGGATCGCAAATATCAATGCCGCGATCCCTCCTGTTACGGGATCTCCCGACAGGTTTTTGCCAACAATAAACAAAAGACAAATTCCCACGGTTTCAAGAAGCAACGAAGTGGCGTGCCATCCTGCCGGCGAAATACCGAACAAGCCATGGTTCAAGAGAAGCCAAAGGAGGAAAATAGGTCGGTAGTAGTTGCTCCCGAGGCCTTGCATCTGATTCTGGCTCCAAAGGTTCTTTGTGAAGTACTGCGGAATATAGGAAATTGATTGAAGATGGGAATTGCGAACGATTTGAGGCCAGTCGTCGTACACAAAATCAAAATGCAGCGTTTGAGCGTACAGCAGCACCGCGCAAACAATCGCGATGCCCAAAAGCAAGCGGCCTTGAGTCCGGGGGAGCATAACTCCAGTATCCAGCAACAGCTGGGCTATTACACGAAGCTGTTTCGTATCCGATACAGAGCCACGGTCGGAATATCTGGGCTGATTAGATGACGGCGTCGGCTCCTTTATTCAAATCTTCTGAACGGGCCGGCAGTCTGTGGTGTCTACACGTGGAGAGGGAAGTAGGCGTGACAGGGGTATTCGTGAGTGCGTTGATATTGAAAGCCGAGGCGCCTGAAACCGAGTCGGGATTTGGCGAGCGCATCGCTGAGAACCAGCGACGCGTTTTTCAAATAGCCTACAGCGTCCTTGGCAATTCGGCCGACGCGGAGGATGTCGCTCAGGAAGCGTTCTTGCGCGCCTATCAAAAGTTTGACTCGCTGCGCGAAGCGAAAAAATTTCGAGCGTGGGTGAACCGCATCGTTTTCCGGCTAGCATTAAACCGGCGGCGGGGACATCTGCGGCGGCTGACGCGAGATACGGCATGGCAAATCACGGAAGCCCTGGCAATGATTGACGGAGCAAGAGACGCGGAGCAACGCGTGATGCTGGAGCGCATGCGCAAGCAGATTGAATTACTGCCGGACAAATTCCGTAGCGTGCTGCAACTCTCGCTGGTGGAAGAGATGGAAGCCGCGGATGTTGGAGCCATACTGGGGATTCCTGCGGGAACCGTAAGGTCGAGAGTGCATACGGCGCGGAAACTTTTGTTGGAAGCGATGAAATGAAAGCGACATGCGACAAATGGAAAGACGAGATCCTGGAAGCCGCGCTGACGTGGGCGACGTCAGAGGATTTCGAGCAACATCTGCGCAGCTGTGCGATTTGTTCGAGCGAGTTGGATGCCGCTCGGGCGCACAAGAAGGGGCTCGACGAGCTTCTGCCGTTGGTGGCGCGAGGAGCGGAGCCGCCAGCGGATTTCAAGGCGCGGGTGCTTGCTGAAGTCGCGACGGCCAGCGAAGCAAAACGCGGATGGCGGTGGCAGCTGTGGATGCTGGCGGGAGCTACGGCGGCAATGGTGGTGCTGGTGACCGGCATGGCGGCGTACCGCAGGATGGCGCAAACGATTCCTGCGGAGGACCTCGCCACCGTTCAGAAACTGGCGGAGTGGCAAGCTCCCAGCGACGGACTGCTGAGAACTCCCGGGCAGGAAATTTTGAAGACCATGCCGAGATTCGGCCAATCCTATTTGAATGTTGCAGCGAAGACGGATGAGGAGGAATGAAATGAGAGCGAGAGTTCTCTGCATTTGCGCGCTACTACTTTTCGCGGCGGGCGCGGTTCGCGGGCAGCAACCGGATCAAGATCCAATTGGGCAGAGTTTCTTTGCACCGGAACTCGTGATTCAACATCAGGAAGCGATTGGCTTGAGCGCCGAGCAAAAAGACTATTTCAAGAGGGAGATTCGCCAGGCGCAATTGAAATTCACGGAATTGCAGTGGAAGCTGCAGGATGAAATGGAAAAGCTCGTTACGCTGGTCAAGCAACCGCACGTGGAGGAACAGCAAGCGCTCGCGCAATTGGAAAAACTGCTGGCTGCAGAGCGCGACGTCAAAAGGGAACAGGTGACGCTGCTTGTGCGTATCAAGAATAAACTAACGCCGGAACAGCAGGGAAAACTCTCTGAGTTGCGCGGCAAACAACCGACCAAATAATGAAGACGGCTTTAAAGCGGATTCTCAGGCCTCTTCGCCGAAGCGCTTGATGTCTTCGGGGCCTTCCTTCAGCGGGCCGACGTTGCGGCCTTGGACGAGTTCGCGGATTTGTTCGACGATGTCGGGATTTGCGAGCGTGGTGATGTCGCCAGTGTCCATGTGATTGGAGATGGCGGCAAGGACGCGGCGCATGATCTTTCCGGAGCGCGTCTTGGGCATGTCCGGAACGATGTGCACGGCCCTGGGGCGCGCGATTTTGCCGATCATGGTTTCGATGGTGGAAACGACTTTGTCTTGTACGGCCTTGGTGGTCGGAACGCCGGGCTTGAGTGAGATGTAGACGACCGGAACGCGGCCCTTGACTTCGTCGACTTCGGGGACGACGGCGGCTTCGGCGACTTCGCCAATGGTGAGGCAGGCGGATTCGACTTCCTTGGTGCCCAGACGGTGGCCGGCGACGTTGATGACGTCATCGACGCGGCCGAGGATGCGGAAGTAGCCGTCGGCAGGCAGCATGGCGCCGTCGGCGGCGTAGTAGGGCCAATCGCGCCAGTCTTTACTCTTGGGGTTCTTGTTGTATTTCTTGTAATACTGATTGACGAAACGCTGCGGGTCGCCCCAAATCGTTTGCATGATGCCGGGCCAGGGATTGCGAATGCAAATGTTTCCGGCATTTCCGGAGCCGGCTTTCACTTCCTTGTTATTTTCGTCCCAGATTACGGGATAAATTCCGAGCGCGCCGGGGCCAGCGCTGCCGGGTTTCATCGGATCGAGAGCGGGTTTGGTGGTGCAAAGGAAGCCGCCGGTTTCGGTTTGCCACCAGGTGTCCACGATGACCGCTTTTCCCTTGCCAACGATGTTGTAGTACCACTTCCAAACTTCCGGCTCGATGGGCTCGCCGACGGTGGTCATGTGCTTGAACTTATAGTTGTAGATTTTCGGCTCGTGGAAGCCGGCTTTGCGCAGCATGCGAATGGCGGTGGGCGACGTGTGGAAAATGTTGACGTCCAGGCGTTCGGCGATGCGCCAGGGGCGGCCGGCGTCGGGGAATTGGGGGACGCCTTCGTAAAGCACGCTGGTGGCGGCGAGCGCCATCGGCCCGTAGACGATGTAGGAGTGCCCGGTGATCCAACCGATGTCGGCCATGCACCAGTAGACGTCTTCGGGATGGATGTCCTGATAATACTTCGCCGTGCCGGTCACGTAGGCGAGATAGCCGCCGGTGCGATGCTGACAGCCCTTGGGCTTTCCCGTCGTGCCGCTGGTATACATCAAGAAGAGGGGAGCTTCGGCATCCTGTGAGACGGGTTCGACAATCTGGTTGCGATAATCTTTCAGGACATCATCCACGAAATAATCGCGGCCCATAATCATGGGCGTGTCGGAAGAATATTTTGCGGGATAGCGCTTCCAGACGAGAACCTTTTCGATCGCTTGGCCTTCTTTGGTGGCGGTGTGTACGGCAATGTCCGCGCTTGCCTTGTGGTCCACCCACTTGCCGTTGCGGCTGTAGGCATCGGCGTAAATCAGGACGCGGCTGCCGGAATCGGCGGCGCGCAAGCCGCAGGCTTCGCCGCTGAATCCGCCAAAGACGACGGAGTGCACGACGCCTAATCGCGCGCAGGCCAGCATGGTGATGGGCAACTCCGGAATCATCGGCATGTGGATGGTGACGCGGTCGCCGTTTTTCAATCCGGCGAAATCGCGAAGCATGGCGGCAACTTCGTTTACGCGCTTGTAGAGCTCCAGGTACGTGATGACGGTGGTTGCTTCGGTTTCGTGCTCGGGAACGAAGATCAGCGCGGCCTTGTTCTTGTATTTGGCGAGATGGCGGTCAACGCAGTTGTAGCAAGCGTTGAGTTTGCCGCCCACGAACCATTTCCAGAAGGGCGGCTTGCTGGTGTCCAGCGTCTTGCGCCAGGGCTTGTCCCAATCGAGCAGGGAAGCGTAATGGTCGAAACACTCCGGAAAATGCTTTTCGCTGAATTTTTTGACGAAAGCCGGATCCTTAAGATTGGCCTGGGCGATGAATTCCTTGGAGGGATGGTAATACTCTTCTTCCTTCCAGTGGACGGCGATCTGCGCTTCGGTGAGCTTTTGCTTGCCTTTGGATGCTTTCGCAGCTAGTTTCGGTCGGACGGTGGCCACGGCGGCAACTCCCCTTCGAAGAATAAATTCGATTGTTACGCAACAACGAGGAAGACAGTGACGCGGGCCAGCTGATATCCCATCGGGAATGAGCTTGCCCGCAAAAATGATGCTCCCGCAGGGGCGCGGGAGTCAATCCGCGTCGGCGCGCTACTTCATGCCACCGACTTCGTCCCAGATCTTGTGGCCATGCGTTTCCTTGAGCAGGATGGCGCCCACAACCACCGTCATGGAGGCCACAATCATCGGGTAATAGAGGCCGGCAAGAATGTTGCCGGTTGCCGCGCAGCTCCATAATCCGATGAGCGGCAGAAGGCCGCCAAAAACGCCGTTACCGATGTGGTAGGGAAGCGAAAGAGATGTATAGCGAATCTTCGCCGGGAAAGCCTCCACAAGATATGCTGCGATGGGACCGTAGACCATGCAGACGTAAATCACCTGGATGAAGACCAGAAAAACAAGCATGGGCACATTCGGGTTGGGAGCTTCTTTCGCGGGGATTAGCGCGTTGGTAACGGGGTCGGTGGTCATGGCCGTTAAAGTGGTGGCGCCGGTGACTTTGTTTTTTGCAGATTTTACGGTGACAACGTTGTTACCCGCGGCGCCCTGCATTGCCTTGTAGATGGGGATGTAGGTAACGACGGCGAGCAGACATGCACCCAGCATGAGCCACTTGCGGCCGATCCTGTCCGAGATTGCGCCAAAAACCGTGAAGAATGGCATGGCGCAAAGCAAAGCGATGGCAATGATGATGTTGGCGGTCTTGGTGTTCACCTTGAGGATCGTCTGCAAGTAGAAGAGGGCATAAAACTGGCCGGTGTACCAAACGACGCCTTGGCCTGCCGTGGCCCCGAAGAGGGAGATGAGCACGCGCTTGAGGTTTTCCCATTTCCCGAATGCATCCTTCAGAGGCTGAGCGGAGGTCATGCCCGCGCTCTTGATGGAGGCGAAGATCGGCGATTCCTTCATCTTCAAGCGGATGTAAAGCGAGATCGAGACCAGGATGATGGAGATCAGGAAAGGAAGGCGCCAGCCCCACGCGCTGAAGGATTCTTTGCTCATGGACTGCTGGGTGAGGAGGATCACGATGAGTGAGACGAAAAGACCGAGAGTCGCGGTGATCTGAATAAAGCTGGTGTAGAAGCCGCGCTTGTTATCGGGAACATGCTCGGCTACATAGACCGCCGCACCGCCGTACTCACCACCGAGGGCCAAGCCCTGCAAGACGCGGATGAGAATCAGCGTGATCGGAGAGAACCAACCGGCGGTGCTATAGACAGGTAACAAACCAATCAGAAAAGTTGCGCCGCCCATGATGGTCAAGGTCACGAGGAAAGCGTACTTGCGTCCGACCAGGTCGCCGATGCGGCCGAAGAAAAGCGCTCCGAAAGGTCGCACTAGGAAGCCCACAGCGAATGTCGCCAGGTAGGCCACGTAGGCGAACGTGTCGTTTCCAGGGGGATAGAACTTGAGCGCGAGGACGGCTGCCAGACTGCCGAAGATGTAAAAGTCGTACCACTCGATCATGGTTCCAACACTGGAGGCCATAATGACTTTCCAGATGCTGTATTCCGCGGTACCGCCCATCGGGATTGCGTCTGCACGGCTGGCCATGCTTCCTCCTGTGAAGTCCGACCTTTTTGCGATAGCGTGACACTGGCTGATCGCTCTATTGAGCGAGGCCCGCGGCACACCTCACCTGACGCCTCTTTCCCTTCCTTTGAATCCCCCCTGTGGCTCGCCTTTGGGGTGCGCGCCAGGTCTTCAGTGGTGGAAGGGCTCTAGAATGCCCCGTTCATATACGGGTCGGCGTTCGTTGTCAAGAAATGACTTAATCCTACTTGGGTGCGCAAAGCCAGACTCGGATGTGGACTCTTTGGAGTCCCAACCGCATTCGTGGTAAAACTTCCGTTTGAACTTGCACAATGCTATCTTCCTCTTTTTCGCCGGCGCCATCGGGGGCGGAATCAACGCTGTTGCCGGCGGCGGGAGCTTCGTTGCTTTCCCCGCACTCTTGTTCACCGGTGTTCCGCCCATCCCCGCCAACGCCACCAACACTCTTGCCCTCTGGGTGGGCACCACGGCGAGCAGCGGCGCGTATCCCCAAAAGTTGAACATCCCTCGCCGCGTAATGATCCCTCTCGTCCTGACCAGCATCGTTGGTGGCCTGGCCGGCGCCTTTCTCCTGATCAAGACTCCCGCACAAACTTTCCTGCACGTGTTGCCATGGCTCATGCTCGGAGCTACATTGCTTTTCGCCTTCGGCAAGCACCTGACCGGGCGCATTTCAGCCGGCATCTCCCATGACGCCACCAACGCCGCCGTCGCGGGGGCCTCCTTCTTTGAACTGCTCGTCGCCGTCTACGGGGGCTATTTCGGCGGCGGCATCGGCATCATGAATCTGGCGATGCTCTCCGCTCTTGGCATGACCGACATCCACGCCATGAACAAGCTCAAAGTCATTCTCGGCGGAGTGATCAACGGCGTCGCCACTGTAACTTTCATCGCTACCCGCGCCATCGTCTGGCCTCAAGCCATCGTCATGAGCGTGGGTTCCTTGGTTGGCGGCTACTCCAGCGCGCACTTTGCGCAAAAGCTTCCGCAAGCCTGGGTGAAGTCCTTCGTGATCTTGGTCGGCACGGCCATGACCATCTATTTTTTCGTTCGCGGCTATCGCTAGACTATTCGGTCAAAACCGTGCCTTGCACTTCGCCCGATTTTTCTTTCACGCCCAACGGCTTTTGATATAGTGCCCGCTGTATGTCCACTCTTGGCGTCCACCCACAATCACAAACCGCCCAAGCGACGCCACTCACAAGAAATCAGATCCGCGGTTTCTGGGCCTCGTGGGGAGGCTGGACGCTCGACGGCATGGATTCTTTTATCTACGCCCTGGTGCTCGTGCCCTCTCTGCGCGATCTTCTCCCGCATTCGGGCATTGCCGCCACGAAAGCCAATGTCGGCCGTTATGGCGGCCTGCTCTTCGCTCTTTTTCTGGTGGGATGGGGACTGGCGTTTTTGTGGGGGCCCGTCGGCGATAAATTTGGACGCGTGCGAACACTCATGCTGACGGTTGTCTGGTACTCGTTATTCACGTTTCTCAGCGCCCTGGTCACAAACATCTGGCAGTTGGCGGCCTTGCGTTTGCTCGCCGGGATTGGCATCGGCGGCGAGTGGGCCATGGGCGGCACCTTCGTCGCGGAGGAATGGCCGGAGGACCGGCGCCGCGCTGGTGCCGGCTACATGCACACCGGATATTACGTGGGCATTTTTCTGGCGGCCCTCATGAACTATCTGATCGGGAGTAAGTTTGGCTGGCGTTGGATGTTTGCGGTTGGCGGATTGCCTGCCCTTTTACTCGCTTGGGTGCGCCACGGCGTCACCGAACCCGAGCGCTGGCAAAAGAAAGAAAGGGTCGTAAGCTCGTGGCGGATTTGGCAGCCGTTCGCAATCCTTTTTTCCGCCACACTCCGCCGCCGTACCATCCTGAACTCGCTATATATGTTGGCTTCGATCTCCGGCCTCTGGGCCGGAACGGTCTATGTGCCCGCGGCGGTGACGGCACTCGCAGAGGCCGCCGGGCGAGGCGGGCCACAAGCGGCGCAACTTGCCTCCGCCGCAACCATGCTCGTCGCCTTCGCCACCATTTTGGGATGCCTGACGATGCCGTGGCTCGCAGAAAAATTGGGCCGGCGCGGAGTCTTGGCATTTTTCTTCGCGTTGATGGCGGTCTTCATCGCACTTACGTTTGGAAAAGTGTTCTATCTCGGCCCGGCGGCTCTTCCCTTGTTCTTTATCTGCCTTTTCTTTCTCGGCTTTGCCGGAACAAATTTTGCTGTCTATACGCTTTGGCTGCCAGAGCAATACCCCACCGAGTGCCGCGCCAGCGCTTTCGCTTTCTCCACCTCCTTCGCAAGATTTGCCGGAGCGGGAATTACTTTTCTGGTCGGCGCTGGCGTTCAACATTATGGATCGTTGGGAATCCCCGTCGCCCTTACTTCTATCGTGTTCGTCATTGGTTTGATCTTGATTCCATTTGGAACTGAGACCCGCGGACAGATTTTGCCGGCTTGAATTTACCGAAAGGGCGGACAAAACATGGCCGAAGTGGAGATTAAAGTTTTCCCGATCGAAGCGTTGCGCGAGTTCAGCACTCGCATGTTCATCCATTTCGGTGTCCCCAAAATAGATGCCGCCCAAGCCGCCGATGTCCTCGCCTCTGCCGACCTGCGCGGCATCGACTCTCACGGCGTCGCCCGCCTGCACAGCTATTTCGATATGCTCTCACTGCGCCGCATCAATCCCTTGCCGGAAATCAAAGTGCTGCGCTCCACTCCTAGCACCGCCACGATCGATGGCGACAACGGCCTCGGCCTCGTGGTCGGTCCGCACGCCAATCGCTTCGCCATGGACATGGCCGAACGCTTCGGCTCCGGCTGGGTCAGCGTGCAAAACACCAATCATTACGGCATCGCCGGGTACTACGTCCTGAAAGCGCTGGAGCGCAACCTCATCGGCTGGGCCATGACCAATTCCACCAAACTGGTCGCGCCCTTGTGGGGCGCCGAGCGCATGCTCGGCACCAATCCGATTGCCATCGGTTTTCCCGGCAAGGAAGAGCCGCCTATCGTGATTGATATGGCCACCAGCGCCGCCGCATACGGAAAAATCGAAATCGCGCGCCGGCGCGGCGAGCCCATTCCCGTAGGCTGGGCCATCGACAGCGAAGGCCGCGACACAACGAGTCCCCATGACATGATTAACGGCGGCGCGCTCTTGCCGCTGGGTTCCGATCGCGACCGCGGCGGACACAAAGGCTACGGTCTCGCCGTTATGGTGGACATCCTTTGCGGCGCACTCAGTGGCGCGAACTGGGGACCGTTTACTCCGCCCTTTGCGCTACGGCAGGAGATTCCGAAGCGCAGCGTCGGCAATGGCATCGGCCATTTCTTTGGCGCCATGCAAATCGATGGCTTCATCGACCGCGATTCCTTCAAGCGTCAGATAGACGACTACATTCGCACTTTTCGCGCCACCAAACCCGCTCCCGGTACCAACGGGCCACTCTTGCCCGGCGATCCCGAACGCGAAGCAGAAAATTTGCGCCGCAAAAACGGCGTCCCGTTAGTGATGCCCGTCGTCGAAGAACTCCGCGACATCGCCAAGCAGACCGGCATCCCCTTCGAGTAGAAATGGGAGGAGTGCACTAGCTCAGGAGAGATTCGCTCGACTCGCCGCGAATCGACGCATCAAGGATTTGAATCGTGTGCACCACGCGAGTCTTCTGGCCGCCTCGCGCCATTGCGGATTGCATCTGCAAAATACATCCCGGGTTTCCTGTGGCCACTATATCGGCATTCAGCGGCTCAATAAGATGAGCCTTGCGGTCCCCGAGCTCGTTGGCCGCTTCCGGCTGCACGAGATTAAAAATTCCTGCCGAGCCGCAGCAAATCGCTGCTTCCGGAATTTCCGCAAGCTCTAGCCCGGGAATGCTCGAAAGCAGTGCGCGTGGCTGCAAGCGAACGCCCTGCGCGTGCTGCAAGTGGCATGAATCGTGAAACGCTACGCGCAACTTGAGCCGTTGGCGCCTTGCTCGCGGCTCGAGTCCGGCCAACACTTCGCTGATATCTTTGCATTTCGCCGCAAACGCCTTCGCGCGCTCTGCATAAACTGGATCATCCCGAAGCAAGTGCCCGTACTCCTTCACGTTTGATCCGCAGCCAGCGGCATTCGTGACGACCGTCTCCACGTTAGCGCGTTCGAACGCCTCAATCGTTCGTTTCGCCAGTTCCATCGCCGCCGCTTCCTCTCCGGCGTGCACCAGAAGCGCCCCACAGCAGGGTTGCTCCTGCGGGGCAACGACCTCGCAGCCTTCCGCGGCAAGCACCCGCGCCGTCGCGGCATTCACTTGCGAAAAAAATTCTCGCTGCACGCAGCCCAGCAGCAGCCCAACCCGCCGCCGCTTCGTGCCCACAGCAGGCGTGACCTCCGCAACAGCTTCCCGTCTTCCAAGCTTCGGCAGCAGCGCTTCCATCGTTTGAAGCTTCTTCGGCAACAACTTTAGCAATCCCAGTCCGCGCGCGACAGCCTGCAATCCCAATTTTTGATAAACCAGAAGCGGCAAGCGCATTCGCCGCAAACGCTCCGGCTGCGTGAAATTTTCGAACATGAATCGCCGGTGTCGTTTTTCTCCGCTCGGACGTTCCGTCTTCCTTTCGATTTGCGCCCGCGTCGCCTCGATCAGTTTTCCGTAATCCACTCCGGAAGGGCACGCCGTCATGCAAGCCATGCAGCCCAGGCAGCTGTCAAAATGGCTCACCCACGTCGCATTCATTTCCGCCGCGCCCTCGCTCGCCATCTTCATCAGGTAAATCCGCCCGCGCGGCGAATCCATCTCTTGTCCCCACAAAACGTACGTGGGACAAACCGGAAGACAAAATCCGCAGTGCACGCACTTTTCGATGATTTCCATCGAGGGCGGATGGTGCGTGTCGAAGGCGCTTGCGCCTTCCTTTTTTGCGGTCAGCTCATTCATCATATGCCGCCCACAAAACGCCCCGGATTCAGCGTATTTTTCGGATCGAGCCGCTGCTTTACCGCTTTCATCAGCGGTAGAGCGTCTCCCGCATTTCCCCAGGCTTCAAAATCCACCATTTTTTCTGGCCGATGGAGCGCAACAAGTGATCCGCCGTGCTTTTCCAGTTCCACCCGCAGTAACTGGAGTGCGTTCTTCAGCGCAGTCGGCTTGCCTTCCAGCCGAACCCATCCGAGCCCCGTCGCGTACACTAACACGCGCCAGCACAGTTGATGCAACTTTGCCGCGTGTTCAACTCCTCCTACCATGTGTGCCAAATCTCCCGGCAACATGCTGATTTTCGCAACTGCCGATGTGCTCGGATCCACAAAACTCCATAACTCCTCACGCGCCGCCCAAGTCGGAGTGGAGGCCTCCATCACGTTCGCTGGCGCGGCCAGGTTTCGTAGTTGCGATTCCTGTGCCGTGAGCCCGGCCTCCGTGCCTTCAAATAAAATGTCGGAAACGGGCGGAGCTTCGTCGGAAAATTGAGATTGCAGAAACGTGTGGGCGAGTTTCGAATCCTGAACTGTAAGCACAAATCGCTGCGCTTCTTCCGCTTTTGCGGCAAAGACGGAAAGCGAGCGCGTGTTCTTGGGAAGCGGATGCAGCCGAAACACCGCTCGAGTAATAATGCCGAGCGTTCCCATCGCGCCAGTGACAAGCTTCGGCAGGTCATAGCCGGCCACGTTTTTTACAACTTTGCCGCCGCTACTTGCGAGGGTGCCGTCTGGCAGCGCAATCGTGGCGCCGATGATCAGGTCGCGCAGGGCGCCAAATCGCAATCGCAGCGCTCCGCTGTCGTTGGTGGAAAGCACGCCGCCAACGGTAGCTTTCTCCGGCCAAAGGGGATCTAGCGCCAGCCGCTGACCATGCTGCGCAAGTGTTTCCTGCAATCTTTGAATGGTGCAGCCGGCTTCGACACTTACGGTGAGGTCCGCCCATGCATGCTCGATGATTTCCGTCATCCGCGCCGTCGATAAAATCAAATCCGCGCGCGCCGGGGGATTTCCCCACCCCAGCTTTGTCCCGCCGCCCCGCGGAATCACCGCCAGCCCCGCCTCATTCGCAAGCCGCAAAACCTCGGCAAGTTCGCTCCCCGTTCCCGGTTCAATCACCAGCTTTGGCTGCACTCCCGTGACGGCATCCGCGGTCGTCGCCGCGCGCACATTCTCGTTTCCGACAAGCGCGATGAATCTGTAGCGCAGCGAAGAATGCAAACCGCTGGTTTCGGACTTGGTTGTGGCGTCCATAGGCGGGGCCGTCAGTAGCGCTCCGCGATGCCCGCGGATTCGGCAGGATGCGCCACGTATTCGCCGGGTTTCTCGCCGCACAGCCTTGGCGTGGGAAAAACTTTTGTGGGATTCGAAAGCTGCAGTGGATCGAACGCGCAGCGCACTCGCTGCATCGTCGCCAAATCCGGCTCGGCAAACATTTTCGACATCGCCTTCTTTTTATCCTCTCCCACGCCATGCTCCCCGGTGATCGAACCCCCCGCCTCAATGCATAATTCCAGGATCTTCGCCGAAAGCGCTTCCGCCGCCTTCTCCTGGCCGTCGATGCGGCGATCGTAAAGGACCAACGGATGCAAGTTCCCGTCGCCCGCGTGAAACACGTTGGCCACGCGCACTCCTGCTTCTTCGCTAAGCCGGTTTATCTCGCTCAACACTCGCGGCAATGCCGTCCGCGGAATCACCCCGTCTTGTACGATGTAATTCGGCGAGATCCGCCCCATCGCGGCGAAAGCCGACTTGCGCCCTTTCCAGACTAGCACGCGTTCCGCGTCCGACTGCGCCACTCGAATCTCCGACGCCCCATTCGATCGGCAAATCTCGTTCACGTCTGTCATCAAGGCTTCGACTTCCGCCACCGGCCCATCAAGTTCCACGAGAAGCAAGCCGCCACAGTTCGGATAGTTCGCGTGTACCGCCGCCTCCGCCGCTTGAATTGCCAGGTTGTCCATCATTTCAATCGCGGCAGGAAGCATGCCGTCGGCGATAATATCGCTCACCGCCGCCCCCGCTTCGTTCGTGGATGGAAAAGCTGCCAGCAGCGTTCGAATGCACTCGGGGCGCTTTACAATGCGCAGAATAATTTTAGTCGCCACGCCGAGCGTGCCCTCGGAGCCCACGAAAACACCTGCAAGATCGTAACCGGGCGCATCCAGCGTTTTTCCGCCGAAGTGCACCAACGATCCATCAGGAAGCACAACTTCCAGCCCCAGCACGTGCGTCGTCGTAAATCCATACTTCAGGCAATGCGCTCCGCCCGAATTCTCCGCCACGTTTCCTCCGATACTGCAAATCGATTGCGACGAAGGATCGGGCGCATAAAAATAATCTTGCGGAGACACACGTCCGGTTACATCAAGATTTATGACGCCAGGCTCGACCACCACGCGCGCATTCGGGAAATCCACTTCCAGAATGCGATTCATCCTCGCCAGGCTGATCACAATCCCGTTCTGAACCGGCAGCGCCCCGCCGCTCAAGCCCGTGCCCGATCCGCGTGCCACGAATGGAATTCGTTCGCGGTGGCAGATTCGGACGATCGCTTGCACTTGTTCCGTGGAATTTGGCAGCAGCACCGCGCGCGGCATCACCCGGAAATTGGTCAACCCGTCGCACTCGTAGGTGTGCAGTTCTTCCGGCGAAGATATGCAGCCATGCTCGCCCAGAATGGTCAGAAACTCCTTGAGGATGCGAATGTCCATCGTTTGTCCAGAGGAAGAATAGTACGGCTCGGGCGAAGAAAGAAGAAGGATTCCTTCACGCTGCCAGCACGCATTCGAATTAGAGATTTGTCGTCGGGACGGTTCGGTTCAAGGAGCAGACGGGCTCAATGAAAGACCAGTTTGGTGAATGGATAAACGTAGGCTTCCAAATAGACCAGTATCCCCACTAGGCAAGCCAGCGCAATGCTGTGAAAAAAAACGTAACGCAAAATGTCTCCTTCGTGGCCGTACCATTCCGTAGCGGTACTGGCGACGACGATGCTCTGCGCATCAATCATTTTTCCCATCACGCCCCCGCAGCTATTCGCTGCGGCCATCAGTGTCGGAGAAACGCCCACCTGCGTTGCGGAAATTTTCTGCAAACTTCCGAACAAAACGTTCGATGACGTATCCGAGCCGGTTAGCGCAACTCCGAGCCATCCAAGAAGCGTCCCGAAGAAAGGATAGAAGCTGCCTGTACGCGCAAAAGCCAGTCCCATGGTGGCATCCAAACCAGAGTAGCGCGTCATGAATCCGATCGCCATCATGGCTGAGATGGTAATCAGGGAAAATCGTACTTTGTACAAAGTCTTCCCGTATTGACGAATCAGCTGAAGCGGGCCAAAACCCATCACGAATCCCGAGATGATGGCGGCGATGAGAATGCTGCTGCCGGTGGCGGAGATCCAGTTGAAATTAAAAATGGCCGCCTCCGCGGTGTTCTTCGCCACTACCGGCGGCACGCGCAGAATTAGGTTATGAAGGCCGCTGACAGGAATTTTGAGGATAGAAATTTTATCCAGATGAGCTTTTGCGCTCGGGAGGCCCCAAATAAAAACCAGAAGACTGAGAATCACCCACGGCACTACGGCCTTCACAACTTCCACCGCGCTATGGCCGTGCTGCCCCCGCGCGCTGCGATCCACTTCGTGGCCTTCGAATCCCCAGATTTTCTTTGGATGCCAGACCAGCAGCAGAATGATCAGCGCGGCCATCGAGCAAACTGACGAAACAACATCCACGAGCCACGGTCCATGAAAATTCGAAACGAGAAATTGTGGAATGGCAAAGAAAACTCCCGCAACCAAAACGGCCGGCCAAATCTCAATCATTCCGCTGAATCCAGCAAACGCCCACAGCAGCCAGAACGGAACCAACACAGAAAAAAACGGAAGAATTCGGCCCGCCATGCCGCTAAGTTGCAACAGGTCGAGCCCAGTTACCGTTTGCAGCGCGATGAGCGGAGTGCCAATCGCGCCAAAAGCCACCGGCGCCGTATTTGCAATCAGCGAAAGTCCTGATGCTTGAAGCGGCTTAAATCCTAATCCAATCAGTAGCGCGGCGGTGACGGCGACGGGCGTGCCGAACCCGGCTGCGCCTTCAAAAAAAGCTCCAAACGAAAAAGCGATCAATAAAAGCTGCAGCCGCCGGTCCTGGGTAATCCCCATCAAACTTTCCTGCAAAACCTTAAAGCGGCCCGACGCGCACGTCAGGTCATACATAAAAATGACGTTCAAAATAATCCAGCCAATCGGGAAGAGGCCGTAACAGGCGCCGTACACCGCCGTTCGAACGCCCATGCCCGTGGGCATGTGAAATACCTCGATGGCAATCAGCATCGAAGCCGCGAGGCCGAGGAGCGCCGCCCAGTGCGCCTTGATGCGCAAAATGGCCAGCGCTCCGAGAAGAACAACGACGGGGAGTGTCGCGACGATCGTCGATACCCACCAATGTCCCAACGGATCATAGTTTTGATTCCAAGTCACAGATCAACCTCCAGCACGTCAGGAATCCTTGCACTCCGGTGGCTGAAATACTTCCTTCCCGCGTTCTTGTCAAGCGTTAACTATTTCCTTGCTTGGGCCCTTCGGCTCTGAGCGGCGGAAAAGTTGTGCGCCAGCGGCCAGCAGTGCAGGAAAGCACACCAGCACGTAGCGCGGCTCACAGGTTTGCAATTGTGTGAGGAAGGCGGTGCGAACAACGATAAATGTGACGATCAGGAGAACTCCGGGGTTCGTTCGGCAGGACCACGCGGCTGCAAGAAAAATTACAACGTAGAGAATATTGAGCAGAGCAAATCCGAGAGTGACTTCGAATTCTGTGGCGTTGTAATGGTAACTTTCGGCGAGCGGCCAGAGACGCCCGGAAAAAGGCAGCAGCGTAGTTCGCGGAGTAAACCACATCGACGCGGAGCGCTCGAGCGGGACCCAAACGTAAGTGCGAATCGGGTGATGCTTCGATCGTTCGCGCGCCAGCTCAGCGAATTGCAGATCGAGAGAACGCGTCATGCCGTGCGTGCGATTGTACTGATCGAGCAGGGAAGCGACGCGCGAAAATTCCTCGGAAGAATCCGCCGCGTACGAAGGAAGATTCTTCACCTCGATCGGTTGTACCGGCAGCTTCCACGTGAACAGATACGCATCACGAAAGCGAAACATCCAGGTTTTCGTCCAGGCATAAAAACCTGTTGGAAGAACATCGCCGTAGGTTTCCGCGTAGCGCGGCGCGAGAAATTGCACTCGACCGACACTCAATGCATTGCGGGCGGCCCAGGGCGTCAGCGGGAGCAACAGACCGGCGATCATCCAGAGAGTGGCGAGCGTTAATTTTTTCCAATTCGCAGGACGCCGATATCGGAGCCAAAGCGCGACCAGCACGGCAACGAGTAGCAGCGGTGTTTCCGGCCGGACGAGAGTGCCGAGGCCAACCGCGAGCCCGCCCGCGAACCAAATTTTTACGGCGCGGAGCGCATCGCGGTTGGAGGCGATGCGATCAACCTCCATCCCTGCCGGCACTAGAAAAATCAACAGCGCCAGCGCGGTGAAGAATGTCGCCAAGACTTCCGTGAGTGGCACCGCAGCGTAGTTCGCCGTGAAGGGGCAAAGCGCCGTCAGCCAGAGTGCAGCCGCTGCAACACGGGTGCGCGTTGCGTCGGGAGCGTCCCCGGACAAACGGGCGGCGGTGCCCGCGGCTAGAACACTAGTGGCGAGGTCGACGAAGGCTTGCGCCAGCATGACGACCAGTCGGCCCCTGCCGCCCAGGAAATAAATCCCTGCGAGGAATGCGGGATAACCCGGGCCGCGCGCATCCGACGGAAGAAGCTGGCCGTGCGAATAGAAACCGTAAATGCCGTGGTAGAGCCAGTTGCGGGCAAGCTCCTCGTAGTAGGCGGTGTCGCCAGAATAAAAGGGAAATCGCCAGATGAAAAAGAGGCGCAAGGCAAGTCCGGCGAGGAGCGCAGGCACGAGATGTTTGTGGAAAGTCTTGGGGAACATTTTGTGCGGCCGAAGCTGAATCAGATGGCACGGGCATTGTAGCAAGCGCGGGACTGGGGGCAAAAAACTCCCTGACAAGGTCTTGACACTCAGGGTAGAATCGCTGCAAATGGCTAACGCACCGGATGCTGTCAAAGCCCCTGGATTGGTGCCCGACGAGCAGAAGTTTGAACCGCGCTCGAAGGGAATCTCCACCGCGCGCAAAAAGAAGCCCAAAGAATTGGCTGTCATCACGGAGTGCTGCACCGGGTGCGCCGGGTCGCCGGCCTGCGTGGAGTACTGCCCGGTGGAAGACTGCATGTTCTGGGTGCCAGACGAGGACAATCCGCCGTTCGGACGCATCCAGATTGACCCCCTCCAATGCATCGGTTGCAAGAAGTGCCTCAGCAAAGGCCCCGACGGCTGCTTCCTGGACGGCTGCCCGTGGGACGCCATAGTCATGGTGGATATCTTGGAAGTAGAAAAAGAAGTCGGCCCGATGTCGTATTGAAGTACCCCGCGTGAATTCCACATAAAGAAACTCGAAAATTTAAAAATCGAAATTGGTGGGCCATGAACGGCGGTCTGCTGCGGCGTGGTCGCTGATCGCGCGCTTGACGGGGCTTCCGCTGCATCCGCTACCAGTACCGTGAAGCGAAGAACCCTTACGGAAGATCAAAGATCGAAGAAAAATACCTGGCGGGCCTAGGGGGAAGAATTACGCCGTCTTTCTCCCCGCGTTCTTTTGAGCTAATCTACGCCTCGTCCATTCTCGCTACGTACCTGCAATGGAATCCGGGGGCTGAAAATGAGCGAACCCAATAAAACCAGCATGAGCGACCTTCCTGAATGCTGGCCTCCTCTTCCGCTGGAGGCCTGGAAAGATACGTACGCAACGCTTCATCTGTACACCCAAATCGTCGGCAAGGTTCGTCTTGCGCTCACGCCGCTGGTCAATCACTGGTGGAACGTCCCCTTGTATGTGACTGCACGCGGCCTGACCACTTCCGCGATTCCGTGTGGCAAAGGCGTCTTTAAGATTCAGTTCGATTTCCTGGACCATGCCCTCGTGCTCGAAACAAACGATGGCCTGGTGAAGAGTCTCCCGCTCGTCCCCCGCTCTGTCGCAGACTTCTATCGTGAATTCCTTGCGCTGGTGCAATCCGCGGGAATCCCGGTCAAAATTTGGCGCATGCCCGTAGAAATACCCAACCCCGTTCCCTTTGACGAAGATCACGTCCACACGTCGTACGATCCCCAGGCCGTCAGCAAATTCTGGCGAATCCTCGTCTCCATCGATCGTGTCTTCAACGAGTTCAGGTCGCGCTTCGTCGGCAAATGCAGCCCCGTTCATTTCTTCTGGGGTAGCTTCGACCTTGCAGTGACCCGCTTTTCCGGCCACCTCGCTCCCCAACGTCCTGGCGCCGACCATATCACCCGCGAAGCCTACTCCCACGAAGTGAGCAGCGTAGGCTTCTGGCCCGGCGGCGGAGAAATCAAGGGCCCAGCGTTCTATTCCTACATGGCGCCGCAGCCACAAGGCCTTTCTGAGTCCCAAGTCTTGCCGAAAGCGGCCTTTTATAACCAGCAGCTTGGCGAATTCCTTCTGATGTACGACGACGTACGCACCGCCCCTTCTCCCAGCGCCGCGCTGCTGGACTTCTGTGAGAGCACGTACGAAGCAGGCGCCCACCTCGCCAATTGGGACCGCGCCGCACTCGAGCGTTCACTAAACTCCTCCACTTCTGCCGCTTAGAGCCCCCCAAATAGAGGCGTGCCGTATCCACTGCTGGGTTGCAACGCTTTCGACGCCGGCGTTGGAAGGGCGGCGCGAACTACCGACGTGAGACAACGGAGCCTCTGCTAGGTAGCGCGTAAGTATAGCGTTTCCAGTCTCTGGCAGAAGGGTATTACGATCACGTTTTACGACACGGAGAATCGTCGCCGCTGCAGGAGGAAATTCGAGGAACGGGCGGGGCAAGCCTCGCCACTACAAAAGAATGGGCGGTGGGTAGCACCGCCCAGAGTCTTACTGCGCGCCGCCGCCGAAGAGATGGAGGACGACGCCAGTGGTTATCCAATAGTTGTTCTGGTGAAGGCCAGTTCCGAAAGCGGTGCGGTAGTAGTCGGCATCGATTAAGCGAATTTCCCAGTGACGGGTGGGGTGGATATCCAATCCGCCGCCAACTTTGTAGGAAATGCAGTTAGCAGAGGTCGTGTATCCGCCGGTCCCGGTAATGGTGGTGTCGGCGCGCGATCCGCCTACCAGGCCTTCCACAAACGGGGTGGCTCCCCAGCGATTGCGGCTGCGGTAGAAATAGCGGGCCCCGAAGTGATTGCCATAGAGGACGTTCTTGACGCCGGTGGAAGTGGTGTAGTTGTAGGTGCTGTCCGCGACGATCTGCAGCCAGGGCCTGAGGGTCAAGCCAATGGAGCCCATGGCGCCATTGAGATTGCTGTAAGTTCCCCCGCCGCTGTTGCCTAGCCGGGCAAAGGCGTAGCCGCCGTAGAATTCAAAAAGAGTGGGCTTGCGAACCGCCGAGGTGGGCCTCTCCCAGCTTGCCCTCTCCGTCTTGGGCCGGATAGGAGCCGGTGCCGGCTCAGGCGCAGCGGGCTGAGGCTGCGCCGCCGCGGGTGGTTCAGGCTGAGGGACGGGGGCAGCTGATTCCGTGATATGTGATGCCGGTGCGGACGCTGGAGCCGGGGCCGGTTGAACTGCAGCTGGCTGAGCCAGTGCTGGTTCGGGCTGAGCAGAGGCCGGCGGAACGGGTTGCGCGGCGGGAGCTAGCGATTCTGAGACAGTTGACACCGGTACAGGAGCTGGTGCCGGAGCCGATGCCGAAGTTAGCGAAACCTCTGTAGTTTGAGTTTGAGCGGGCGCAGACGAAGCAGCCGGTTCAACGGTGCCAATTGGTTGCGGGACATTCGGCAGGGGAGCGGCCGTACTTGTTGGGGCAGGTTGAGCCGCGACTGGCTGAGGTTGCGCCGCAGCGGGTGGATTCGGCGTCACAGTGGCGGCTGGAGCACTCGGAACTTTTGTTCTGGCGGAGGCAACCTGCAAAGAGCCAGATTGCTGCACCGAGGTGGCATTGCGATCGATCGCGATCATGTTGGAATAGACGAAACCAACCCTGCCATCCCTCGTTTGAATCTGGGAAAAGACAAAGCCGTAGACTAGGACGGTGAAGCGCTCGCCGCAGGGCACCGAGGCCAGAACGTCGGGAGTCTTCCTGGGCTTGGCGAAAACCTGGATGCCGTCTGAATGGCTGGAGCAGTCCACGTAGCCGACGTCGTCAGCCCACGCAGCAGAGGCTGCGAGAAAACATCCCCCCAATAGGATCAGAAATCGATTGCGGAACATCGCCCCCTCCTCGGCTCAAGGAAACCTCGAGCCCCAGAGAGAATTATCAGGCTTGGAGGGTGGCAGGTCAGAAGTAGCGAGGGGCAGGGCGTTCCAAAACGGTACTGTACGTGCGACCGGTGACACTTAGTGTACCAAATTGGTTAGAGCCTTTTCAGGATGAGCCACGAGAGACTGGGGAGGGCGACGGCTTGGGTGTTCGGGGGCAAAACGGGAGGTTAACTGGAGGGCCTAGGCTCCTGCGATTGGTGTAAGGGTGCTCTGCTTAAGGGTGGGAGACGCGATCGCGGATGGCTCTTTCAGTAAGATTGGCTTGCTGGCGGACGCGGTCGGAGATTTCGGGGAGTTCGCGCTGGTAGGG
>Ga0210406_10001069_pt1 | contig 34948 bp, 33 predicted proteins | sample IncBWC30MmetaG_FD_155454 | JGI IMG/M metagenome (GOLD analysis project Ga0210406, IMG submission 155454) | Forest soil microbial communities from Barre Woods Harvard Forest LTER site, Petersham, Massachusetts, United States - Inc-BW-C-30-M | ecosystem: Environmental > Terrestrial > Soil >... | reverse complement strand
GTGATGGGGCGCTCGAACGGGACATCGAGCAATGGGCGCCGGCGTGGATCACAGGGTTCACGCGGCGCGAACACTTTGCGAAGCTGGATTTGGGCAATGCGCTACGCTCGTTCCTCACGCACGCTCAGGGGGTCATTTTGGAGCGTGAGGCGCCCACGCATTTCACCGTTCCCTCAGGCTCGCGCATCCCGATTGACTATCTGGACGGCGAGAATCCGAGCTTGTCGGTACGGCTCCAGGAGTTATTTGGATTGAACGCAACGCCGACCGTGGCCGGCGGCAAGCTGCCGCTGGTGCTCAAGTTGCTGTCGCCCGCAGGCCGGCCGGTGCAGATCACGAAGGATCTGGTGAGCTTTTGGAATCGCGGCTACCACGACGTAAAAAAAGATCTCAAGGGCCGATACCCGAAGCACTATTGGCCGGACGACCCCTACACGGCCCAAGCCACACGCCGCGCCCGGCCGCGCTAAGATCCTAATCGATCGTTACTCGAAGCCTCTACTCAAAGCTCCAATGGAAGCCTCTAACCGAAGGAATTCCTGCATGCGTCCGATGGCCTCATTTATCGCTTTTTTGAGCCTGACCTCGATGAGCCTTGCCGCAACTGCAAGCACGAACGCCGCGGTCGCGATGGATCCGGCGGCAGCGGCCCGCTTCGCGGGGCTGGCGCTCAAATGCCTGCACGATGAGTATCCCAATCACATCAGCCTGACGCTGGACCGCGATGCCGATTCGCAGCCCCCGCGCGAATTGACGCCTGCCTTTTACGGATGCTTCGACTGGCACTCGGACGTCCATGGGCACTGGCTGCTGGTAAGATTGCTGCGCGTGATGCCGAACGCGCCGTTTGCCGCTCAGGCTCGCGCCGAGCTTGCGCGCAGCTTCACCGCCGAAAACATCGCCGGCGAGTTGCGCTACTTGCAGCATCCTGGCCGCGCCTCGTTCGAGCGGCCCTACGGGCTCGCATGGCTGCTGCAGTTGGCCGCGGAACTGCGCGAGTGGAATGACCCACAGGCAAAACAATGGTCCGCGACGCTTCAGCCCCTTGAAACCGAGGCCGCGTCACGCATCAAGAGCTGGCTGCCGAAGTTGCATTATCCGATCCGCATCGGCGAGCACGACCAGACGGCTTTCTCGTTCGGGTTGGTCTGGGATTGGGCGGCCGTCGCCGCAGATGCAGAGATGCGCACGCTGCTGAACGATGCGGCGCAAAGGTTTTATGTCAAAGATCGCCACTGCCCCTTGAGCTATGAGCCCTCGGGGGAGGATTTTCTCTCGCCCTGTCTTGCCGAGGCGGACTTCATGCGCAGGGTCCTTGACGCCAAGGCATTCGCATCCTGGTTGTCGGCGTTTCTGCCGGGCATCCCGCAAAGGCCCGGTGGCGGCTGGCTGCAGCCGGGCGTGGTCACCGACCGTTCCGACCCTAAGCTCGCTCATATTGACGGGTTGAACTTGAGCCGCGCCTGGATGCTCGAAGGAATTGCGCATGGATTGCCGAACGGCGATCGGCGCGTCCCCGTACTTCGCGCCGTCGCGGCACAGCACAGGGACGCCGCTCTCCCGGCCGTCACGGGCGAACATTACGAGGGCGGCCACTGGCTGGGTACCTTCGCGGTGTACCTGACGAGCGCCGCCGGCCTGCGCTGATACAATACACACAACGACCGCCTGGAAGGAGCGAACATTATGTCGGATCACAGCGAGATGGATCGCGCCACTTTCACCGCGATGACCGAGAGCACGCAAGCCGATTGGCAAAAAATCGCAACCGCCGCAAACGCCTTCAATGGCGGGCTCGCGAATCGCGTTCTCGCTCACCTGCAATTGCTCAAGGGGGATTGCGGCGGCTTTTCGGTGGACCGGCTGGAACATTCGTTGCAATCCGCGACTCTGGCCTACCGCGATAGTATGGACGAGGAATACGTGGTCTGCGCCTTGCTGCATGACATGGGCGACATTCTCGCTTCAACCAATCACGCCGAGCTTGCCGCCACGGTATTGAAACCTTTCGTTTCCGACGAGAACTGGTGGCTGCTGCAGCATCACGGCATTTTCCAGGGCTACTACTTCTTTCATCATTTGGGGCTGGATCGAAACATGCGCGAGCAGTTTCGCGGCCATCCGAATTTCGAGCGCACCGCGCTTTTCTGCGAGCGCCATGATCAGAACGCGTTCGATCCGAATTACGCCACGATGCCGCTGGAATTCTTCGTGCCCATGGTGCAGCGGGTCATGGCGCGTCCGAAGCGTTCAATCTATCTGCGCGAGGGTCAAGCCCAGATCAAGGAATTGATCGAAGCCTAGGATTTTGCCGCCGCCATTTCAGCGGCGTCCTTCTCCACGGCGATCACCGCCGGCGTGCGCCAACCGCTGCGCACGCCCCAAAAGTAAAAAGCAAGCGAGGTGATTGCCACGCACAGCTGATCCCAGCCGTAGCCGATATAGTCGTGACCTTCGAACTCTTTGCTGCCCGCCCAGGACAGGGCCGTGATGGCGATGAGATACGCCAACAGCCACCAGGAGGCGTGCAGCTGCCGCCTGAAGTCGCGCCAATTGCCCTTGGCCTGATAGTACAAGTAGACCGGCAGGGGCAGGATCAACAGCAGCATGATCTGCCCCGTGTGCGGCCAGCGCGCCCAGAACAACATCAGTGTTGCGAGTACGAACGCCATCGGCGCGAGCAGCGGCAAGCCCGGCACGCGCAGCGGGCGATGCAACTCGGGCGCCGTGCGCCGCAGAACCATGACACTGATCGGTACGACCAGATAGGTAATGATGGTGGCCACTGAAATCACCGCCGCGAGCTTGCCCCAGCCACGAAAAAAGAACAGAAAAATGAAGGACACGAGCAGGTTGAACCACATCGCCGGCCGCGGAATGCCGAATTTCGGGTGCACGCGGCCGAATACTTCGGGAACGGTGCCGCTGCGTTCCATGGCGTAGATCATGCGCGCGGTCGTGGCGGTGTAGGTGCTGCCGGTGCCGCTCGGACTGACGAATGCATCGGCGTAAAGCAGTATCGCCAGCCAATTGAGATTGAGCGCCAGCGCCAATTGCGCGAACGGCGAGCTGTACTCCAACGCCGCCCAACCTTCGCTCAAGTGTTCCGGCGCTACCGAGCCGAGGAAAGCGACCTGCAACATCAAGTACACGACCGTGCTTAGAGCGATGGAGCCGAAAATCGCGAAGGGCACGCTGCGCCCCGGGTGGCGCGCCTCGCCCGCGAGGTTCACGGGGCTTTGGAAGCCGTTGTAGCTGAATACGATGCCGCTGGTCGCGACCGCCGTCAGAATCGCCGCCAAGTTGCCGACATGAGGCCCGCCATGGGCGCCGACGTGAAAATTCTCCGGATGAAAGCCGCTGCACACCAAGGCGACGGCAGTCGCCGCAGGTACGATGAGTTTGAAGAACGTGATGGCGCTGTTGGTGTTCGCGAAAATCTTCACGCTCCAGAAGTTCACCAGGAAATAGATCACCACCAGCACGGCGGAAATCCACAGTCCCGCCGTGCTCAGTTCTCCCTGCCCATTGGCGGCGTGCACATACAGGGCGTGCGCCCAAGCCCAGGGCCATGAGCTCATGTACTGCACGGAGGCCTCGGCCTCCACCGGGATCACGGAAACAATGGCGATCCACGCCGCCCAGCCCGCCACGAAGCCCACCAGCGTGCCGTGCGAATAGTGGCCGTAACGTACGGCGCCGCCCGACTCGGGGAACATGGCGCCCAATTCGGCGTAAGTGAATGCGACGAACAAAATAACCACGGCACCGATGATCCAGGCGTAGACCGCACCGGGTCCGGCCAACTGAGCGGCGCGCCACGCGCCAAACAGCCAACCCGAGCCGATGATGGAACCCAAGCCCGTGAACATCAGCGCGATGGCGCCGACGTCGCGACGGATCGCGCTTTCATTGGACATTAATGATCTCCTGGCCGGACTTTAACGGCTTTGCACCGTTCCGCGCTACGCCCAAAGCGCGCAAGCTTGCATTTGGGCCGCTTAAATCCGCGCCGCGGGCCCCTCGCCGTATACTGCGGCAGCCCACGCAACCACTGAATGGCCTTTGAAAAACCGGCTGAATCGAAGGATTTTGGAACCGCTGCTGGCGTTGCTGCGTGATGGGCTTTCGCCGCGGCGACTCGCTCTGTGTGTGGCAATTGCCATTGTGGTCGGCAACATCCCCATCCTGGGCGTCTCGACGATTCTCTGTGCTCTGATCGCCTTGATCTTCCGTTTGAATCTGCCGGCGATTCAGCTTGTGCAGGCGGCGATGGCGCCGACGCAGCTATTGTTGCTCATCCCCTTCGTGCGACTCGGCGAATGGATGCTGCGCGTGCCGCCCCAAATCGTGTCGATCGAGGGCACGTTTGCCCTCCTGTCGCTGGGGATCTGGCAAGCGGTCGTGCTGCTGCGAGACGCCATATTTCATGCAGCCTTCGCTTGGGGGGTGACAGCGCCTTTGTGCATTTATGTGCTGCAACGGCTGCTCGCACCCGTATTCGAGCGGATGGCGGCGCAGATTCGCGGGCAGCCCTGAACACGGCTATATTTGAGGCCACATCGCGATAGCGCGCAGCCACGAGAAAAACCATGGTCACCAGGGAACGCACGTTTTCGATCGGCGCATGGGCGCTCGCGATGGGCTCGATTGTCTGCGCGACTGCGCCGGGCATGGCGGCCGCGCCCAAATCGAATTTCGTGCTGTCGAGCGCCGACCCGCAGCTCGCCATCAGCGTTCCGTTGATCTACACCGCGAAGGCCTTCGGTTGTTCGGGAGGAAACCTATCCCCGGAACTGCATTGGTCCGGAGCGCCGGCCGGAACTCAGAGCTTCGTTATCACCTTGTTTGACCGTGACGAGCGCAGCACCCCTTCGGGATGGTGGCACTGGGTGGTTTATGACTTGCCGAGAACCACCAGCAGCCTGTCCAAGGGCGCCGGGGTCGAGCATAGCAGCGCACTGCCCGCCGGCACGCTGCAGGGTCGAACTGACCTGGGCGAAGATGCGTATCACGGGCCGTGCCCCGCCGAGGGCGATCCGCCGCATCGCTATGTGTTTACGGTCTACGCGCTGAATGTCGCGAAATTGCCGGTGCCCGTCGATTCCAGCGGTGCGATGGTCACCTCGATCGTACAAGAGCACCTGCTGGGCAAGGCCGTCTTCGTGGCGCATTACGGGCGGCCGAAGACTTAGATCCCGGCCGCAACCCTAGGCGGTGGCCTCATCCTCACATCCGTGTTCGCAACGATCCCGTTCGATCTGCAGCGTTGCGTGCTGGATTTGAAAGCGACGCTTGAGATCCGGAGTCAGCGAGGTCAAGAGCGCGTCTTCCGCTCCACGGTCCGGCACCACCAGATGTGCGGTCAGGGCGATGCTGGTGGTGCTAAGCGCCCAGATGTGCAAATCGTGCACGTCGGTCACGCCGCGCTGATCGGCCAAATAAGACATCACCGCTGACGAATTCACGCTGGCGGGAACACCGTCGAGAGACAACGTGAGCGAATCCTGCAATAGCCGCCACGTGCTGACCAGGATAACGGCCACGATCGCGAGGCTGACGAGGGGATCGATCAAGCTCCACCCGGTCCAAATGATGAGCAGACCCGACAGCACGACGCCGGCCGATACGGCTGCATCGCTGAGCATATGCAGGTAGGCGCTGCGCCGGTTCAGATCGCCATGACTGCCGGCATGAAGCATCCACGCGCTGATGCCATTGAGCGCAATGCCGATCGCGGCAACGGCCATGACAGTCCATCCCGCCACCGGCGGCGGCGATCCCAGGCGGCTCACCGCCTCCCACGCGATGGCGCCGCAGGCCAGGAGCAGCAGCACCGCATTTGCCAACGCGGCCAGCACAGAAGAGCGTCCCAGACCATAGGTAAACTTCGCGCCCGGCGGCCTACGTCCCAGCAGCAAAGCGCCCCAGGCACAAACCAGGCCCAAAACGTCGCTCAAATTATGACCTGCATCCGCGATCAATGCGACCGAGTTCGACATGAACCCGAACCCGCCCTCTACGATCACAAATACCAGATTGAGGGCCACGGCGATCCCCATGCGAAGATTGATGCCGTCCGGGGGTATGGCGTGCGCATGGCCATGCTGATGGCCATGATCGGCAGTGTGATGATCATGGACGGCATGCGCTTGTCCATGACCATGGTCATGAGCGTGGTCGTGGCCGCGGTGCTCTTTGTGTTCCATTCGGTTCGAATTCCTTCAACTATCATAGTTCATGCGACGCGGGTCTGCCGCAAGATCCTGGGTGAACAGCAAATTCAACAACAGGCTGCGGCAGTACTGCAATCCTTTCAAGTGCGCAGCAAGGTTTTCCGGCCCAAGAAATGCTATCGAAGCGCCAAACACATAGGCCGACTTGAAATACTTTTGGACTGTTTCAACGAATTCGATCGCGCTGCTTCCCTGCTCGCGCAACTGCTCCGGTGAGAATTCAACATAAAGGTTCTTCGTCTTCGCCAGGCTCATTTGTGCCCCGCGCATCGCAGCCACTTCGCTGCCTTCCGTATCCATCACGATGAGATCGATCGCCGGCCATTCCGCGGGAATCGTTGCATCGAGCGTTGCCAAGCCCACCGTGAGCTCACCGTCCGATGGTGCGATGCGGCTGTTGCCGGTGTTGATTCTATTTTCGGTGAACTGGATTCTTCCTGATCGATCCCCCAGCGCCGAATTGATGGCCACCACGCCTACGATGCCGTTCAATTCCAAATTCATGGTCAGCAACCGGAAATTGCATGGACTGGGCTCGTAGGCGATTATCGAGCGCATTCCGCAAATGCGGGCCAGTGGAATCAGCACGGCACCGATATGCGCGCCGGCGAAAACCACTCGCGAATTCGCGTCGAGCAGCTGCTTCAACCAGGTTATTTGCGGCCAGTCGTATTCGCCGTTCTCGAGTAGCGATCGCGCGACGTTGAAGTCTCCGGCGTGCACGCACAACCGGCCGTTTCTGGTATCCGCAACGATTGCAATGGCATGCTCGCCCAGCGATTTGGTCCGCCATTGACCTCGCAAACGCCTCGAGAGTCGCTTTATGTAGTGATTTCTCACTCAAAAATGTCGGGAGACATACAGCGTTACACTCTCGATTTTATAGAAAGTTTCCGGGCGCACGCCCTGCACATCACTGGCCAGTACATGATCCCGCGCCAGATTTTGTGCGTACCGGAAGTCCAAATTCAAATCCCAAGCCGGCAGGACATCCCGCCATTGGCCGCCGACGCCCGCATACATCGAGGTCGCCGGCGTCTCGACGTTATAGCGCGCGACGCCGCCGAACACGTTGAGGGCAACGGGACCGTCGAAGCGGTGGCGATAGTCCAGCGCCCGCAGGCCAATGAGCAAGTGGCCGTCGACCTGGTCAAATTCGGCACGCACACCCAGGTCATTACGCTCGGAAACGGCGCGGCGTGCGCCTACGGCGAAATGCGGACCATAGGCCAGTTGCGATGTTGTGATGGGTATTCCCTTCTCCAGGTCGGTGCGTACCTTGTTTGCGTTGACGCCCGCGTCGACGAATATTTGTGCTCCGTGGTGGTCCACGTCGTTCGACGGAGAGTCATCATCGGCATCCGCGCCATCGCGGGTGTGCTGATCGCCGCCGTAGCGCACGAATCCGGAAAATCGCGAAAATCCGTTGCCGTCGACGTCGCGCCCACCCAGGGCCTCGGCGCCCACGACGACGCCGTTCCAAGGCCGCGAATAGCGCAAGGTGAAATCGTAGTAATGGTGATAGGGAAACGCGCCCGGCGTGGGCACGAAGGTTCGATTGTCGCCGCCGTAGTAGGTTTGGTTTTGCAGCGTGCGCACGCGGGCTTCCATATAGCCGCCAAATGGCGGTTCCCAGCCCACCCGCAACATCTGGCTCCTCGCACCGACGCCATCGCCGAAATTTCGTTGGTCCGCGCCCCAGTTGCCGAGAACCAAGCGGTCATTCGTCATGCCGTTCAAGAATATGTTGTGGACGTACCAGATATTCGACCACTCGGAGATCTCGTAGGTGGCGTCGAAGTAGCGGAAAATGCGCGGGAAATCGATGCCCGCCGAAATGGCCGGATTGCCGAGCAGGTAGCTGCCGCCATCGGAATTGTCCTCGCCCGCATATTGAAAATAGACGGCGAACGGTGTCTTGCTCGGCACGATGAAACGGCTGATGTAGGACGCCTGTTGGTTGCCCTGGGTCTGGGCGGTTCCGCTGGGCTGGAAAAAATTGCGCAGCAGGGTCCCTGCGGATGAAGGCAATCCAGCGCCCCCGCCATATTCCAGCAACCGGTTGATCCCTAGCGACCAGCCGCTGAACGGTTCGATCGAAAACTGCGCGCCGAACAAGCGGGGGCTGCCGACCGCTTGGTTGCCGTTGAAGAGGATCTGTTGGGACGACAGGCGCGTCAGAAACAATTCATACTGGAAGCCCAAGCGCGTCAGGGGCTCATAGTTCGACAGCGTCACCGACGGTGTGGTCGGCGCCTCGGTGCTCGTGAGCGTGCTGCTATCCGTCATCGGCGAGAGCCAATGATCGCGGTACCCGAAGTCGAGCTGCGCCCAATTGGTGCCCAGGCTCGCCATGGAGCCGGTCGGTTCCGTGCGCCCGTTGTATGCAATCGCCCCCGCGCTGAGGAGGAAATAATCGATCGGCTGGACATAAGCGATCGCGGATAACTCGTACTTGCTGTCGACCGGCATGCCGTGCTGATTCGGCAACACCACGCCATCCTTGGCGTGCGCGACGGATCCGGTGGCGCTGGCGTGCGACACGGCGTAGTCGCGCGAGTAGCGCTCGAGGTACCTGCCCACGCGGGTGCACAGGGGCTTGTCCACCTGACACGCCTGCGGCAATGCCAATTTCACCAGCTCTACCGAAAACGGCCGCTTGAGAATCGGCTCATCGGCGAGGATGAGCACTCTTTCGATCTGGCGCTCGATTTCCGGCTCGAGGTTCATCGGCAGATACGCCGTGACTCCGCCCGCATTGACTGCGTTCGACGCGGCCAGAAAGATGCCGGCGATCAAGAAAGCGTATCTATATCTATTGGTGGCCATGAACAATTCCAATAATCACGTGTGTCAGCGGACAGGCGGAACGATCAATGTCGCCGCCCGACAGGCGCCGCGAACCGCATCCGCAGAGCAGGTTCGCGGACTGAGGTCCCTATCCAAGCAAATATGCACCTCACGCAATCTTGGGGCGCCCTGCCTGCCGCAGGTCACGACGACAGAAGATGCCGATAACTTGGGATTGGCACGCAGAAATTCGGCGCCGATGGCGGCGGGCGACCGCTCTACTTCCTGCGTGGCGGCGGACAGCGCGGCTGGAATGGCGATACCGGCAAAGGCCCGGCGCACGAGTGCAAAGAAATCCGCGGGTGCCAAGCCGCTGCAGGTGCCGTGCGCCGACCATTCGTGATAGACGAGGCCGCGCGCCGGCATGATGTCCGAAATACCGGAAACCACCTGATCAGGTACCCGCTCGTGCACGTTGCAATTCTCCGGCCATCCCTTCTCGTACTGGGGCCACAACCCGTGGACGATGAATCCGAAGCGGCGTGGGCCGTTGCACTCCGCAGCGCCGGGATCCGACAGGCAAAATGCGGGCGACCATGACAAGGACAGCAGATAGTAGTCAAAAGTGCCCGGCTCACCGTCCGATGACTTTCGATGCCGGGCGGTTGCGCTGGCGGCGAGGATCGATAGCGCCAGCAGGATAAGCAGCGCAGTCTTGAGCGGGTGCTCCGAGGGCAGGCGGGTCATGATGGATTCTCGCTCAACCGCCGGCGCGGAACGATTGAATTTCGAGGCCGCTGGCGCCGTTTACCCAGGTGTCCTTGTCGCGAATGATGGCCTGCGCGGGCAGCGCCGTGGTTTTTACAGTCATGCCTTCGAGTTTGCGCACCGCCGTACCGACCGCGAAGATCTCGACCAAGCTGGATCCGAGTTCGACGATGTAGGTCTTGATGCCGACGACTTCTTCGGCGCCGAGCGCCGTCGCCTCCCGGTTCAGTCGATCGAATACTTGCTCGCGTGCCTCGTAAATCAGCGCCGTCAAGTCGCCGAGTTCGCCCCTTACCAAGCTCTGAAACGCCGCTCTGATTCCACCGATCGCGCCGAGCGAATACACCGAAGTCGAGATGAGAAGCTTGATCGGCGCGTATCCCAGCTGCGTCATGCCCCAGAGCTCCTCGCCGGTAAGATCGCTGGATACGGGCGAGCCGCGAGTTTCGGGCGGCAGCGAGGAGTGCGATGCGGCGGTACCGGCCATGTACATCTCGTGGAATCCGGCGAAGTGCAGCACATTGGTGCGCACGCCGACGACGGCATTGGCTCCAACGGCCTTCGCATGCGTGACCAGCCGGTCGAGCGCGTGGTGGCGCGTTTCGTTGAACACATCGCTGAATTCCTTGATCTCGCCGCGGACCAACGTCTTTAGCGTGCCGGCAATCCCGCCGACGGCACCCACTGAATAGGCAATGTTGCCGAAAACGAATTCCTTGGGATCGTAGCCGGCATCCATGTGGCAATACAGTTCCTGTGCATCGCCGGCACTGGTGAACAGCGCCGTATCGGGGCCGCCGCGGACGCCCGATCCGACAAACAAGAATTCCGAATTTCCGCTGAGACCGCGAAGTTCGGAGGCAACGCCCACCACGCCGTGGACTTGTTCGCGGTCGGCTTCCGCGCGCATGCGCTTGAACGCGGCCGCGCGGCCCTCATGGATCATCTGCGTCACGTCGGGAATTTCGCCGCCGACGATGCCGCGAAACGCCGAACGGACTCCGCCGAGAAAGCCCATCGACTGGATGCTGTTGCCGATCACGACGCCGCTCGGGATGAGTCCCTTGAGACGCATGCAGTAGATTTCGTTGCCCGACAAGCCGGTCAATTTGGGTGCGCTCTGCATGTTGTGATCCTAAGTTATCGCGGGCTAAGTGTCGACGCGCCGCAACCGCTTGACGAGCGGCGTCCAGGTACTCCAAAGGATCAGCGTGCGCATCGCCTCTAATTCGCCGGCAAGTGCCGGTTGAGGAGCGCCGCCATCCGATCGGTCGCGACAGAAAATAAGTCGAGTCCCAAGTCAGGCAAATCGACGTAGGTCGCGCTGGGTTTTAGCAGCGGCTTGACGCGCAACGTCTGTTCGATGATGTCGTCATGCGGCGCGAACACGGTCAAGGGTGTTTTCAAGCTTCTGAGCTTCTTGTCGATCGCGTACCCGCAGGCCGCGCGAAACGCAGCTCCGGGATTGGCGGCGAGCACGTGCTCGATGAAGCGACGATGCGCATCACCCAGATCATAGGGTGGCTGCCGAAGCGCGAGGCCGCCGCGCCATGCGCCGAGCACGTGCCCGCCTTCGCTCGCCGGCCGCAATGGCTGTTCGCTGTATTTTTCCAGTTGTCGTTGCTGTTCATCGGCCGTGAAAAGCGGCATTCCAACCACGACCACGCGCCGCACTTGCGAACCCAGGAGATGGGCGATCTCGATCGCCTCGATGGAGCCGGTGTGCACGCCCAGCAGGTCGATCTGGCCCTGCATGCCGGCGGCCTTGAGACCATCGACGGTTGCCTGGGCGTATTGCTCCAGCGACAACGCCCAGGGCGGCGCGTCGGAGAATCCGTAACCCAAGCGGTCGGGTGCGTGCGTGGGCCTCTCGACCTTCTCTTGAAATGCCTCCCACATCGCGCCCGAGCGCGGCGACATGTGCAGCAGAACGAGCGGCACGCCCCTGCCGTCATGGCTGCGCAGATGCAGCTGACCGAATCGCGTCGGATAAATACGGCGAATCATGACGAGCCTGTCCTAGTGTTCATCCAAGAAGGCCTCAATGACGGGCGCAACGGCTTCAGGACGCTCAATGTGCAGCATGTGCCCGGCGCCCGCGACGCTGACGACGTCGGCGCGCGGAAAGGCAGCGCGCAATGCCTCGATCGTGCCGTCGGCGCCCAGGCGCGCCATGTAATCCGATTCCTGTCCCAGCATCATCAGGAGAGGCGCGCGAATCTCCCGCCAGGTTGCCTCGGCGTCTTCGCGCTTGTAGAGAATGGGGTTCACCCAATGATGACGCGGATCCGCCGCCAGACGCACACGGCCATCCGCCTCGGCGGTTCCCCAGACGCGCGCGACGAACGCAGCGGCAGCCGTAGAAAATCTCGGGTAACGGAATTGTATGACGGACGCCAGTTGCTCAAAGGAACTGTAGTTCTTTTCCAGCGTCGGGACCTTGATTTGATCCAGCCATTTGCGCATGCGTTTTGGCGCGTCGTGCGGCGAGGTGCGCGGTAGTCCCAGCCCTTCGAGATTGATGACACAGCGCACGCGCTCGGGCCGAAGGCCGGCATAGAGGTTCGCGATATTGCCGCCCATGCTGTGACCGACGATGCACGCCGGAGTGTCCGGCGAAGTCTGGTCCATCAAATCGTCAAGGTCGCCGAGGTAATCGGGAAAGCCGTAGCCCTCTTGGGGCCATTCGCTGCGGCCGAACCCGCGCCAGTCGGGCGCGATGACCGGCCAATCCTTTTTGAAGGCATCGACGATGAACTGAAAGGTTTCACCGGCATCCAGCCATCCGTGCAGCAGGAATACGGGCGGCGCCTGTGCGGAGGCTTCCGGGCCCCAGCGGGTCAAATGCATCTTAAGACCGCGTACCCGCAGAGTCTCGTGCCGCGGCTGCCGCAGCGCCTGGTACGACGTGACGCTATCCAATCAGTGCAGGTGTGTCAGGCAGCAACCGATCAATGCACCAATTACGCCGCCAACCGCGCCACCCACGGCACCGCCGACGCCGGCCGCCCGGCGCAATTGGTTCTGCGGAGGCTGGTCGCTGCCGCCATCGGTTTGTGCGCCGCCACCCGGGGTTGTACCGCCGGGGGGTGGCGGGGGAGGTGGAGGCGGCGGGGCTTTTTGTTCATTTCCGTTTGACATGGGGTCCATCTCCTAATTTTGGCGTGGCCCCCGCTTTCATACACGCAAGCAGCACCCGGCCGCAAGCCCGCGGCGGTTTGCAGATCTGCCATATAGGGGTGCATGCTCCAAAAATGATGGGAGATCGAATAGGGCCGTACCGGGTACTGCGGACCCTGGGTACGGGCGGGATGGGCGAGGTTTACCTTGCCGAGCGGGCCGATGCTCAATTCGAGCAGCAGGTCGCCATCAAGGTTGTGCATGGCGGCGCGCTCGCGGTTTCAATGCATTCACGCCTCAAGGTGGAACGCCAGATCTTGGCGCAGCTCGATCATCCCAATATTGCGCACCTCCTCGACGGCGGCGCGTTGCCTGACGGCAGCGCTTACATCGTCATGGAATACGTCGATGGCGTGGCGATCGATGTATTCTGCGATTCGAATCGCCTGGATATCAACGCGCGCCTGAAGCTGTTTCAGACCGTTTGCGCTGCGGTTCACTATGCCCATCAGAACCTCATTGTTCATCGCGATCTGAAACCGTCCAACATTATGGTAACCGCCGCCGGTGTACCCAAGTTGCTGGATTTCGGTATCGCAAAACTATTGGATGACCGGCAAGCCGCGCGGCACACGCTCGCAGTGACCCAAGCCGACATTCGGATCATGACTCCGGATCACGCCAGTCCCGAACAAGTAAAAGGTCAGGCCATCACGACGTCCAGCGACGTCTACGTGTTGGGCGTGCTGCTCTACAAATTGCTCTGCGGAACCAGTCCCTTCTTCATCTCTTCCATGCGTCTCTCGGAAATCGAGCGCGCGATTTGCGAGAAGGATCCGGTGCCCCCGAGTCAAATGGTGAGCGCCAACGAATCACCGGAATCGAAATCCATCGCCGAGGCCCGCGGGACCAGCCCCAATCGGCTGAGGCGTGCCTTGGATGGTGATTTGAACAACATTGTACTAATGGCCATGCGCAAGGAGCCCGAGCGCCGCTATGGCTCGGCGCAACAGCTGGCAGGCGACATTCAACGCTACCTCGAAGGAAAGCCTGTGATCGCGCGGCGCGATACGGTGTCTTATCGCACGTCGAAATTTGTCAAGCGCCACTGGCTGCCGGTCAGCGCCGCGGCAGCCGCGACCTTCATGATTGTCGCGTTCTCGATTACGACGTACCTACAGTCCGTGCGAATCGCCGCCGAGCGCGACCGCGCCGCGCAGCAGCGTGAGAGGGCCGAACATGAACGGGCGCGCGCCGAAGAAGTCTCCAGTTTTCTGGTCAATTTATTCAAGCTGTCCGACCCCGAGGAAAATCGCGGCAATCAAGTCACGGCCCGCGAACTGCTGGATTCCGGCGCGAAACGGCTGGAAGCGGGACTCGAGGATCAACCGGAAACCAAGGCCGCTCTGCTATCCACTGTCGGCGCCGTTTACGACAGCCTCGGACAATACAAGGACGCACTGCCTATTTTGAACGAAGCCCTGAATCTACAGGGGCCAGCGCGCGACGGATCTCATATCGGCACGCTGCTGGAAGTCGCCGCTGCGCGCATCGGCACCGGCGACCTGCCCGATGCCGAGCCGCCGTTGCAGGATGCTCTGCATATTTCTCAAAGCGAATTCGGCGCCAAGAGCATCGAATCCGGACGCACGTTGTGGGCATTGGGCATGCTTCGATTTCAACAGGGAAGATTTGGAGAAGCGAAGGACTTGTTCGTGCAAAGCCTGGGGATTCTGGAATCCGACAACGCTCCCCAAACCGATATCTCAGCGGTGCTGGATGATTTGGCCAAGGTGTACACACGCGGTCAACAATGGCTGCTCGCCAAGCAGACCTACGAGCGGGCGCTGGACATAGACCGGCGGGTTCTCGGAGATAATCATCCCCGCGTCGCCCGGCGTCTGAACGATCTTGCAATCGTCGCGCAAAACATGGGCGATCTTAAACAGGCGGAGACACTCTATCGAGACGTGATCAACCGCAAGGAAGCTGTCTACGGCGAGCGCCATCCGGAAACGGCGATAACCAAAGGCAACTATGGCTTGCTGTTGCAGCGCGAGGGGCGATTGGCCGAGGCGGAGCCTCTGCTGCGCGATGCCGTGGCGATTCGCCTATCCCTGTACGGCCCGGAAAACTACAACGTCGGCTACGGTCGCGTGAGTTTGGCCATGCTATTGCACGATAAGGGCGATCTCGCTGCTTCGGAAAATGAATTCCGCCAAGCCCTGGCGATATACGATAAATCACTGCCGGCGAATCATCAGAATCGCGCATCCTTGTTGATGCACTTCGCGCGCTTGCTGGTGGATCGCAACAAATCTGCCGAAGCACTTGCCAAGAGCGAGGAGTCCATCCAGATCTGGACCGCGACCTCACCCGCAACCAACCCGCAGACCGCCCTTGCCCACGCCATTCACGCCTATGCGCTCGAGCATTTGAGTAAATTGCCGCAGGCAGCCGAGGAACTCGGCGCCGCTGTGCCCGTGCTGGTCAAAGCTCGCGGCACCGATGATGCCGTGGTGCGGCGCGCGCAGGGCTGGCAAAAAATAGCGGATCCCAACGCGCTGCAAACCGCGAGCACCAGCATTACCGTGCACCGGCCGTAAGGACCTTAAGCGCCCGCTATTGGCACCGCCGCCCACGCGAATCCGCGATTGCCGCCGCCGTCCGCGCCCCGCTGGTCAGGTCCCGAGAAACAGCCGGTACGCCGGATTGTCCGTTTCCTCCGTGTACGCGTACTGCAGCTCGTTGACGTGCAACAAAAAATCGGTGTGGGTCTCGGGCGGCACCTGGATGCCGGCGAGCACGCGCCCGTGGTCGGAGCCGTGGTTTCGATAGTGGAACAGGCTGACGTTCCACTGCGTGCCGATGGCCTGTAGAAACTTGAGCAGGGCCCCGGGGCGTTCGGGAAACTCGAAGCGGTATAGCTTCTCGTCGGCGAGTCCGCGGGCGTGTCCGCCCACCATGTAGCGCACGTGCAGCTTGGCCATTTCATTGTCCGTCATGTCGCGGGTTGCAAAACCCGCGGCGGTGATTTCCGCCAGCAGGGCCTCGCGTTCCGTTCGGCCCTGGTTGAGGGCGAGGCTGACGAACACTTGCGCTGCTTTGACGTCCGAATAGCGGTAGTTGAATTCGGTCACGCTGCGCTTGCCGAGCAATTCGCAAAAACGCAGGAATGATCCCGGCGTCTCGGGCATCTGCACGGCAAACAGCGCTTCGCGCTGGGCGCCGATATCCGCGCGCTCGGCGACGTACCTAAGCCGGTCGAAATTCATATTGGCGCCGCAATTCACCGCAATCAACGTGCGTTCGCTGCAATTCTCGCGCGCCACGTATTTCTTGATGCCGGCCACGGCCAGGGCGCCGGCCGGCTCGGCGATGGAGCGCGTGTCCTGGAAAATATCCTGGATCGCGGCGCAGATCTGGTCGGTGCTCACCAACACGATCTCGTCGACATACTGGCGCGCGAGACGAAAGGTCTCCTCGCCGACGCGCCGCACGGCGACGCCATCGGCAAACATGCCGACGCGCTCGAGGGTGACGCGTTTTGCGCCGCGCAGCGATTCGAACATCGCCGCCGCGTCTTCCGGCTGCACGCCGATGATTTTCATGCGCGGGTAGAGCGACTTCGCATACGCCGCGATGCCCGCGATCAAGCCGCCGCCGCCCACGGGAACAAAAATGGCGTCGATTTCATCGCCATGGCGTTGGCGCAGGATCTCCATGGCAATCGTGCCCTGCCCGGCAATGACATCGGGATCATCGAAGGGATGCACGAACACCAGGTTTCGCTGCCGGCCGAGTTCCGTCGCATGGTCGTAGGCATGATCGTAGTCATCGCCGTGCAATATGATTTCACCGCCGAGATCGGCGACGGCTTGAACCTTGATTTCGGGGGTGGTCAGCGGCATGACGATCACCGCCGGGATTCCCCGGGTGCGTGCGGCGAGCGCAACCCCTTGGGCGTGGTTGCCGGCGGAGGCGCAAATGACGCCCCGCTGCGCGCTGATGGCCGACAATTGCGCAATCTTGTTGTACGCGCCGCGAATTTTGAACGAAAACACGGGTTGCAGGTCTTCCCGTTTGAACCAGACGTGATTGTTGAGGCGCCGCGACAACCGCGGTGCGGGTTCGAGCGCGGTCTCGACAGCGACGTCGTAGACCTTGGCTTTGAGAATCCGATCGACGTAGCTTTCTTGAATGAGCGTCATCTTTGGATACATTAGCTGAAGCGGCCGTACAGCGGTATTGCCGGCTCATATTGTGAGACGGTGCACACCCCATAAGGGCCCTGCGCTCCTGTCATGCATTAATTCGGTAACATAGGACCATGCGCGCACTGAAATTCTGGCTTTTCGGGCTCCTGTTCGCCTCCTCCGGCGCTTTCGCGCTGTCGGGAAACACGGTAACCACCGAGAACGTCAAAGCGCGCCTCGTCAGCGAGGCCACTGCGATCGGACCCGGCCAGGCCTTTTGGGTCGCGCTGGAGTTCGATATCCGCGACGGCTGGCATACCTACTGGCGCAATCCCGGAGATTCCGGCGAGCCGACGAAACTGGCTTGGCAATTGCCCCCGGGGTTTACGGCCGGCGACATCGTTTGGACCACGCCGCATCGGTTCGAGATCGCGCCCCTGGTCAATTACGGCTATGCCAAGCATGCCGTGCACCTGGTGCAAATCACGGCGCCCAAGGATCTGAAATCGGGAACTTCGGTCTCGCTCGCCGCCAAGGCGAGCTGGCTGGTGTGCTCGGACGTGTGCATCCCGGAAGAGGCGAATTTGCAGTTGACGCTGCCGGCGAGCGCTCGAGCCGGCGCGGTCGACGCGACGGCGGCGGCGCTGTTCACGACCGCGCGCAGCGAATTGCCCAGCGCGCAGCCGGCGCCGACGTCCGCTCGAATTGCCGGCGACAAGCTCATCGTCACGCTGGGCCGTGAGTGGGGCGCGACGCTGTCTCAAATCACCTCGTTGGCGTTCTTTCCCTACGATGAGGGCGGCATCGAATACGCAACGCCGCAAACGCTGACGCGCACCAAGGATTCCGTTGATCTTGCGATGAAGGTCGGTTATCAGCCGCCCAAAGCGGGGGCGATCCGCGGCGTGCTCGTGGTGACCGAAAAGAATGGTACGCAAACCGACACTGTTCCCATCGAGATTGCCGCGGACTTCTCGGGCGGCGGCGCGGCTGAAGCCAAGGCGGGTGCGCGCGCCGCGCCGTTGGCGCAGGCAAAACCGCTGGCGCCGCCGAACAAGGAACCCGAGCACTCGCTGCCGACGCTGTTGTTGTTCGCCGTGTTGGGCGGACTGATATTGAATCTCATGCCCTGCGTCTTTCCGGTGCTGTCGATCAAGGCGCTCAGTGTCATGGAACAGGCGAAAAAACATCCCGCTGAGGTGCGTGCCAAGGGTCTGGTGTTCGCCGCCGGGGTCATCGCCTCCATGCTTTGCCTGGCCGGCGTCCTGCTGGTGCTGCGCGCCGGCGGCGAGCAATTGGGTTGGGGCTTTCAGCTGCAATCGCCGCTGTTCGTCACCTTGTTGGTTTATCTCCTTCTCGCGGTCGGGCTCAACTTGTCCGGCGTGTTCGAAGTGGGCGGTGGCCTCGCCGGCGTCGGCGACAACCTCACGCAGGGCGACAGCTACAGCGCGTCATTTTTCACCGGCGTGCTGGCCACGCTGGTGGCAACGCCTTGCTCGGCGCCGTTCATGGCGCCGGCGGTGGGCGCCGCGCTGACCCAGGCACCTTTCAATGCGTTGTGCATTTTTGCGGCGCTTGGCGTCGGGATAGCGCTGCCCTTCGTGCTGCTGTCATTCGCGCCGTGGATGCGCAGCGTGCTGCCAAAGCCGGGTGCGTGGATGGACACGTTGAAGCAGGTGTTTGCGTTCCCGGTTTATGCGACGGCGGCCTGGCTGCTGTGGGTCGTGGCGCAGGAGACTTCGCCGTTCGGCTTGGGAGCGGCGCTCGCGGGCAGCATCCTGGTTGCGCTGGCGGCCTGGTCATTCCAGAAATCCCGCTCCAGCGCCGGCGGGAGCAGGATCACGGTCATTGCCACGGCCGTGATTTCATTGCTGCTGGCCATCCTCCTGCCGATACGCTTCGCCGATGTCGCGGCAGCCGCCCCGGGCGATTCCGCGCAGGCGCGCCCCGGCGTCGAGCGGCCTGGCGCCGATGAGTGGCAACCCTACAGCGAAGCGCGCGTTGCGGAGCTCAGCGCGGCGGGCCGGCCGTTATTGGTGAATTTCACCGCGAGCTGGTGCCTGACCTGCCTCGTCAACGAACGCAATGCGTTTTCCGATGCGGCCGTGCAAGAGATTTTTCGAGACAAGAAGGTCGTCTTGATGAAGGGCGATTGGACCAATCGCGATCCCGCCATCACGAAAGCGCTGGCCGCCTTCGGCCGCGCGGGCGTGCCGTTGTACTTGGTTTACAACGGCAAGCCGGGTTCCACCGAACCGGTGGTTTTGCCCCAGCTCATCACGGCCGGGGTGGTGCAGAGCGCCTTTGCCGACACTCCGACAAAATGACATTGAGGTGTGATTGAATCGTGGTCGTGGACAACGCCACCACCATTTCAGTCATCGATTTCCGCCGCCAAAGCATGGTGCTGCTGTGGCACTCGCTCGGCGGCACCTGGACGGCATGCGACACGCCGCCGGCGCTCGTGCATGGCATCGCGTTGATTCGTGCGACGGGTCCCAATATTTGCATCTACGGCCAGGCCGGACGGCTGCGGCTGCAGGTTGGCCCCAATCAATATGCGTTGGCGGAGAACTCTCCGCGAATCAGCTGCTCGCGCGGCATCGCCAGCTTCGGCTTTCGTCGACGTTTCGCGGTGAAGTCGAGCACGGGTGGCGTGCTTTTCACCCATTCGTATTGGACCAACCAGGGCCGCGACTTCTATCGTTGGCTGGCGGATAAGGCCGAGGATCCGGATTGGCGCGTCAGCAGCGGCCGGCAGTGGTCCGATGGCGTCCCGTCCGCAACGCTGCGGCCCCGCTAGGCGCCGCGTTCTGGCACGCCGTTCTGGCACGCCGGTCGGGTACGCAGGTCGGGTACGCAGGTCGGGTACGCAGGTCGGGCTAGTCCAAGAAGCCGGCGAGTTCCGCGGGCGTCAGATGACGCCAGTGACCGGGCCGCAAATTCCCCAGGTGGATATTCATGATGCGCACGCGCTGCAAGCGCTGTGCTTTGTAACCGAGCGCCGAACACATGCGGCGGATTTGTCGATTTAGCCCTTGGGTAAGAATGATTCGAAACGATTGCGCATTGACACGGGTGACTTTGCTGGGTTTGGTCACTTCGCCCATGATTTTGACGCCGGCCGCGAGCATGCGCAGCGACAGGTCCGTGATGGGACGGTCCACGGTGACCACGTATTCCTTTTCGTGATTGTTTTCCGATCTCAGGATTTCATTGACGATGTCGCCGTTGTTCGTCAGCAGTATCAGCCCTTCGGAATCGCGATCCAGCCTGCCCACCGGAAAAATCCGCTCGGGGTACCCCACGTGATCGATGATGTTGTCTTCGATGTGCGCTTCGGTGGTGCAAATGATGCCGACGGGCTTGTTGAGCGCGATGTAGACCTGGTGCTGTTTGACGCCGATCAAGTTGCCGTCGATGCGGACTTCATCGCCATCGGCCACCTGGGTGCCCAATGTGGCGGGCCGGCCGTTCAAGCTGACGCGCCCCGCCTCGATCCACTTGTCCGCCTCGCGCCGCGAACACGCGCCGGTTTCGCTGATGTACTTGTTGAGCCGCACGGCGACCTGATTCAGCCGGTCAGAAATGTGCCGATCTGTTTGGCCAGTGTGATTGGCGCAGCCGCAAACAGGTCACTGGCATAGTCGTCGATGTCGACGAATTTGCCATTGGGCAATGCGCTCTTCAGCTTGGCCAGGTCCTCCGGCGTTTCAAGCCGCGTGCGCATGATGAGCGTTTGCTGCTCGACTACCGGCAAGCCCTCGACGGCAGGTACCCCCACCAGTACCAAGCGCCGCACCAGTGCCGGCCGCGCTGCGGCAAGATCCAAGGAAACGCGGGCGCCGCCATGGAGCCCTAACAGGTCGATCTGACGCAGCCGCAGGTCGTCCGCCAGATCCGAAATGGCGCCCGCCACCGCATTCACGCCGGCGGCCGGCGGGGGATCCGATTCGCCCAGTCCGGGCATATCCGGTGCATAGACCGAACGCACATCGGCAATCTCGGGCAGAAATCGCGCGAAGGCGCGGCTGGAGCTCTGTTCGGAGTGCAGACAGAAGAGCGGCACCTGCTCGTCGAAGCCGCCCGTCGTGGGAAACGCGGTTCGCACGTGCAGTTGTCCAAATCGACAATCAAAATAAGCACGGCGAGTCCGGACCGCCGCTGCCGGCACAGTCGATTTCGCAGTCGATTTCGAATGCTTTGCCACGGATGTTAAGTCCTCACGGTCGTCATTTTGGTCCATTTAGGATACTCGAACTCGCTGCCTTCCCTCGCCGGCCACCCCTCAATTGTTGTTTCTACGCTACATTAATTTTTACACTTCTTTGCAATAGGGCTAGCTTCGGTGACGGAGCACGGCTAGAGTGTTGCTCGGACGCAATTGGACGCAAGGGAAAGAAAAAGACCGATCATCGTCGAGCGCTCTTAAAAGGCGCCGCGAGAGGCATGGGGACTTGAAAGCCGGGCTTAACGCCCGGCTTTTTTATTGGGGCAACCGATCCCATACCCGCGACATCGTGAATCCGTTCGTGCGTCCGCCTCTGAAATTCACTTCCTCGACCAGTCGCTGGCCATCCTCGGAGATGCTGTAGTGTTCTTCGAACGGAGGGCGATCTTCTTCCTGCTCGCTGCTGCGCACGATCAATGTCTTCTCGAACCAGCCGCATCGCGGGGGCGGCGTGTCACGCGCGGCCGGCAAAGGCGCGTCGCGATCAGAGGAACTGCCGTGATGCCGGTGCGTTTTTTTCGCATCCCCAGGCTGACACACGCGGGTTTGGCCTTGCGAGGTGAACGTGAGCACACCGCCCACCTGTTTGATGTCGAGTTGTTTTCCCGGAAATCGCGCGGCCTCGGACAGCGCGCCGACGGAGGGCGTCGCCGGGGGCGTCAGAGACGGAAAACCTCCGCGCTGGGCAGCGCCGCGGCCGCCGCGCCCGCCGCGCGCGGCGTTGTCGCCCGCCCCACTGGCTTGGGCGTTGGCGATTTGCAGCAGATGCATGGGATCGTCGCTGTCGGCCGCGTTGAGCCGCCAATGGCCGCTGAAATCCACACCCGGCGGCGGCGCCAAATTAAGACCGTCGGTAGCGCAAGCGCTTAAGACCATCACTGCGCCGAAGAGCGCGACCCGCATGTGAACCCCCCGTAAACCTTGCGGGGAATCTTATAATGAAATCAGCTTACGTGAGCGCGGCGTGACGCGCGCAGATCGTTCGGACCGCAAATCCAGACACGGCCTTCGAAGGGTTGGAAACACACGCGTACACCTTCCGTGCGCCGCATGGTCTGCGATCCGCAGGCGATCTTGCCATCCGCGAGATCAGCCTGAATCAAATCGACCAGCGAGGCGCTCGGTTCGCCGGCGTCGGTCGGCGGCAAGGCATGCGCGAGAATGCGTGCCTGCACCTCGTCGCGCCGAGCCGAATTGCCGAGAACGGCGCGCTTGAACTTGTCGAGCACGACCAGGACGGAACTCAATGTGTTGTCCGTCACATCGCTGGGCCGGCCCGTTCCGCCCATGAATCTCAGATGCAGCAAGCCGCCCACGCCGCGCCCCTCATCGTGCAGGCAAAGCGCCAGGGCCCCATGCAAATCCGCGATCAAAAGCATGGGCTCTGGAGAGACATGGTAGGTGTCGGGTGCGACCGCTACTTCCGTGAGATCTTTAGCCAAATGGGGACCCTTTGTGACCCCCACGATGCTGCGCCGAACCTTGAATTCGCTCTGCCAAGCAAATCACGGTTCTTACCTATTGCAAAAGGAACTGTTGCGCGGATTGACAAGGATGGGCAATGACTGACAAGGATCGGCAGTCATAAGCTCATGTCGCTGGGGTATTGGCGCGACTCCGGGCGCGCAAAGTATCGTGCCTTTCATGTATCGGTACGACATCACCGACAAGACTCTCGTACGCCAGCGGGTGGCGCAATTTCGCGACCAAACGCAAAGATTCCTCGAGGGAGCGTTAAGCGAGGACGAATTCAAGCTTCTGCGCCTGCGCAACGGCCTGTACATCCAGCGTCACGCGCCGATGCTGCGGATCGCGATCCCTTATGGGTTGCTGTCGACGACCCAGCTTCGCACCTTGGCGCGAATCGCGCGCGACTACGATCGCGGTTACGGACATTTCACCACGCGCCAAAACATCCAGTTCAATTGGCCCAAACTCGAGCAGGTTCCCGATATTCTCGGAGAACTCGCCGAGGTTGAAATGCACGCCATCCAAACCAGCGGCAATTGCATTCGCAACACCACCTCGGATCACCTGGCCGGCGTCACGCCCGATGAGATCGAGGACCCGCGGCCTTGGTGCGAGATCATCCGCCAATGGTCGACTTTCCATCCCGAGTTCAGCTACCTGCCGCGCAAATTCAAGATCGCGGTCACCGGTGCGCCGCAGGATCGCGCCGCCTCGCTGGTGCATGACATCGGCGTCCACATCGTGCGGGACTCGAGCGGCGAGCTGGGCTTTGAAATCCTCGCCGGAGGCGGACTGGGACGGACGCCCATCATCGGCCAAGTGGTGCGCAAATTCCTGCCGCGCGAGCATTTGCTCTCGTATCTCGAGGCGATCCTGCGCGTCTACAATTTGGAAGGACGCCGCGACAATCTGACCAAGGCGCGCATCAAGATCCTGGTCCGCTCGTTGGGAATCGAGGAATTTACGCGGCGCGTGGAAGCCGAGTGGCAATTGCTGCGCGACGGCGGACTGCGCGTCGATGCTGCGCAAATCGAACGGATGCGCGGCTTTTTCAATCCGCCCGCCTACCTCACGCTGCCCAATGTGGCGCCCGAGGCGGGACGGGAAACGGCCTTCCGGGCTTGGTACCGCTACAACACCACGGCGCACAAAGTGCCCGGTTATCGTGCGGTATTTGTATCGCTGAAGAAGCCCGGCGTGGCGCCCGGCGATGCGACCGATGCCCAAATGGACCTCATCGCCGATCTCGCGGATCGCTTCAGTTTTGGCGAAGTGCGCGTGACCCATACGCAGAATTTGCTGCTCGCCGATGTCGAACAGCGCCGGACCTACGAGCTCTGGCAGTCCCTCGAGCGCGCGGGGCTCGCCACGCCCAACATCGGGACGCTGACCGATATTATTTGCTGTCCGGGGCTGGACTTCTGCAGTCTCGCGAATGCGGGCTCCATCGACGTTGCGAGGCTCATCAACGAGCGTTTCGACGACTACGACTATATTTACGATTTGGGCGAAATCGACATCAAAATGTCGGGTTGCATGAATGCCTGCGGTCATCACCATGTGGGCAACATCGGCATTCTCGGCGTCGACAAGGGCGGCGAGGAGTGGTATCAGATCACCATCGGCGGCGCGGCCGGTGCGGACGCGTCCTTGGGCTCGGTCATCGGTCCGTCGGTGTCGAAAGCGCAGGTGGCCGAAACCATCGAGCGCCTGTTGGAGGTGTACGTGGAGGAGCGCGCTCCGGAGGAGCGCTTCCTCGACACCGTGCGCCGCCTCGGTATCAAGCCCTTCAAGGAGAGAGCGTATGCCGCGCCGATTGCTGCGTGACGCAAAGATAGCCGTCGATGAATGGCGCTATGTTGCCGAAGCCGCGGCCGATGACGCCGCGCCGCTCATCGTTACCCTGGCCCAATGGCAGTTGGAACCCGATACCTGGCTCGCGCGCGGTACGGCTCTCGGCGTTGTGCTCTCTCCGGCGCATCACGTGGAACAGCTGGCGCCGGACCTTCGACACTTCTCGTTGGTGGCCGCCGAGTTTTCCGGACCCGGCGAAGGGCGCGGCTATACCCAAGCACGGCTGCTGCGCGAGCGGTGGAATTTCAAAGGAGAGCTGCGTGCAACGGGTTATGTGCGCCGCGATCAGCTGTTTTTCATGGCGCGCTGCGGCTTCAACAGCTTCGAATTGCCCGATACCGATATTGAAGACGCCTACACGGCATTCTCGACATTCACCGCCGCCTATCAGCCTGCGAACGACTTAGGCCTGGCCCGCAAGCTCCGCACCAGCCTGCCGGCGGCCGTCGCACCGTTCTGATTTCGCGCACGATTTCACGGAACATCGCGCAGCGGGATGACCAGATCTTTCAAGATTCGGTCGATGTCTTCTTGTGTCTCCAATTTCTCGACCTCCCGCACGAGCTTGCGCGGCAGATGCGGCGCGAGCAGCTCGATGAATTCATACATATAGGCACGCAGCAGCGCGCTGCGGCGAAAGCCTATCCACGTGGTATGGCCCTCGAACAAATGCGCGGCATCGAGCACGACCAAATCGGAGTCGGTGACGGGGTCGATGGCGAGGCGCGCCAGGATGCCGACCCCTAGGCCGATGCGCACATAGGTCTTGATCACGTCCGAATCGCGCGCGGTCAATGCCACATCCAACGACAGGCCGGCGGTTTCGAACAACGCCGGCAGCGAGGAGCGGCCCGAGAAGCTGAAGACATAGGTGACGATCGGGTACTCGGCCAGCTTCTTGAGCGTGAGCTTGCCGGCGGAAGCCAGCGGATGCCCGCGCGGCACGACCACCGCGCGGTGCCAGTGGTACACCGGCAAGCGAACCAGATGCGGGAACAATTCTTCCGAGCCGGTGGCGATGGCGAAATCGACCCGGTCGCGCGCGACCATTTCCGCAATCTGCTCGGAGGTGCCCTGGTGCAGATGCAGACGCACTTTAGGATACTTGGCGCGAAACTGGCCGATCACCCGAGGCAGCACGTAGCGCGCCTGTGTGTGGGTCGTGGCGATCGACAGCGTGCCGCCGTCCGCCTTGCGCAGCTCGGCGGAGGTGCGCCGGATATTTTGCATTTCGCGCAAGATGCTGCTGGCTCGCGAAATGATCTCCTCGCCCGCGGCTGTCGTGCGCGTGAGCGCGCGGCCCTCCCGTTCGAACAACTGGAATCCCAGCTCTTCCTCCAGCAGCTTCAGCTGGCGGCTGACGCCGGGCTGCGAGGTATGCAGTTGCCGTGCGGCGGCCGTGATGTTCAGTCCATTTTCGTGGACCGCCACGAGATAGCGCAATTGCTGGAATTTCATCGACTTGCCTTCCCCTTAGGTCTTGGTCGACCCTTTGGTTTTGATGGACGGCGCTAGCATATAAGGTTATGCCGCATCACGAACAGGCATGTACTCATGCCTGGGAATTCGTTTTGCGCCGCTGCCGCCCGCCCTATAGTGTGGCTTCCGCGGAGCCATCTCGCCAAATGAACTACTTTCCGGTTTTCTTCGATCTTGCGGCACAGAAAGTCTTGATCGTCGGCGGCGGCGAAGTGGCGCTGCGCAAGCTCGCGCTTCTCGAGCGAACCGGCGCGAAGGTCTTGGTGGTCGCACCGGAGCTTCTGCCGGAATTCAGCGACCGCGCGGCCGCCGGCAAAATCAGCGCGGCGATGCGCGAGTTCGTTCCGGAGGATCTCGACGGCGCGCGGCTGGTCATCGTCGCAACCTCGCGACGCGCCGTGAATCGATGGATCGCCAGCTTGAGCGAGGCACGCGGCATTCCGGTCAACGTGGTCGACGACCGCGAAGCCTCGCGCTTCATCGTTCCGGCCATCATCGATCGCGACCCCGTGCTGGTGGCGATCTCCACGGCGGGCACATCGCCGGTGCTGGCGCGCCGCCTGCGCGAACGGCTGGAGGCGCTCATCCCTAAGCGGATCGGTGAATTGGCGCTGTGGTTGCGGGCGCTGCGGCACACCGCACGGCGGCGGCTGCGCGACACCGATGCACGCCGCCGTTTCTTCGAAAGCCTGGTGGATGGCCCGGCCGCCCAGCGTTTCGTCGAGGGCGATGCGCGTGGTGCGCAAAGAATGGCGCAGCAGCTGTTGGCGGGCACGTCAGGTGCGCCGCGACCGGCCGGAACGGTCACGCTGGTGGGGGCCGGACCCGGGGATCCGGAACTGCTGACCTTGAAAGCGCTGCGTGCACTTCAGGATGCCGATGTCATTCTGCACGACCGGCTGGTGCCCTCGGCGGTGCTGGACATGGCACGGCGCGACGCCAGGCGGATTTGCGTGGGTAAAGCCGCCGGCGGCATCGGCAGCACGCAAGCGGAAATCAATGCACTGCTCATTGAGCACGCGCGCCAGGGCCAGCGCGTCGTTCGTCTGAAAGGCGGCGATCCATTCATTTTCGGCCGCGGCGGCGAGGAACTCGAGGCCCTCAGCAAGGCCCGGATCGATTTTTCGGTGGTCCCCGGCATCACCGCCGCGGCCGGCTGCGCTGCCTACGCCGGCATACCGCTGACCCATCGGGATCACGCGCATAGCGTCACGTTGGTCGCGGGGCACGGCGATGCGGACGGACGTGAGCCCGATTGGCAGGCACTGGCCAAGCCCGGAATCACCGCCGTGTTCTACATGGGGCTCGCGCGCGTGGAGCACATCGCCTCGAGGCTCGTCCAGCACGGTGCGCCCGAATCGCTGCCGGCCGCGCTCATAGCTCAGGGTACGCTCGAGAATCAGCGCGTGATCAGCGGAACTCTGGCCACCATTGCCGCCGCCGCCGCGAGCGCACGACTCGAGTCGCCCGCGCTCTTCGTGGTGGGCGAGGTGGTGTCCTTGCATGACTCGCTGGCGTGGTTCAACGCGGCGCCGCAGCTCCCGGTCTCCCAGTCGGCCTAGACCCAGGTCGGCTCGAGCGTCAGGCTATCGCATCGGTGAAGCCGCGCTCTGCGATCCACGCCCGATTGAACAATCGCGATTGATACTTGGCGCCGCCATCGCATAGCACGGTGACGATGGTGTGGCCGCGACCCATCTGTTTGGCCAGCGTGACCGCGGCTGCGACATTGATGCCCGCCGTGCTGCCGAGCAGCAGCCCCTCTTCGCGCAACAACCGATAGACGAAGTGCATGGTTTGCGCATCGGAGATGCGCAATGCATCGTCGATGGGCGCGCCCTCAAGGTTCGCGGTGACGCGGCCGGTGCCGATACCCTCCGTGATCGATGAGCCGCCGTCGGACTTCAGCTCGCCATCCTTGATGTAGTGATACAGGGCGCTGCCCGGCGGGTCCACGAGCACGATGCGCACGGCGGCGGATTGGGACTTCAGGTACCGGGCCGTGCCGGCCAGCGTGCCTCCGGTACCCGTGGACGCGCAGAAGGCGTCGATCTTCCCGCCGGCATCGCGCCAGATTTCAGGTCCCGTGGACTCGAAATGCGCGTCGCGATTCGCGGTATTGTCGAATTGATTGGCCCAAACGGCATCGGGCAATTCCTGCGCCAGGCGCCCGGCGACTTTTTGGTATTGGTTCGGATTGCTGTAAGGCACCGCGGGAACTTTGCGCAGCTCCGCGCCCAGCGCCTCGATGATCTGATACTTCTCGGCGGCTTGATTGTCGGGCATGACGATGACGCATTTATAACCCCGTGCATTGCAGACGTGCGCCAGGCCTATGCCGGTGTTGCCGGCGGTGCCCTCGACGACAGTGCCGCCGGGCTTCAATGTGCCGCGGCGCTCGGCATCCAGCACGATCCATTTCGCCGCACGATCCTTCACCGAGCCGCCGGGATTCATGAACTCGGCTTTGCCCAGGATCTCGCAGCCGGTCTCGTCGCTCAGGTGCCGCAGGCGAATCAACGGCGTATTGCCGATCGAATCCGTGAAACCGTCTTTGACATTCATCAGTGCGATGCCTCGAATGCCGGCGTTGCCGGCGACGCCGTTCCCTCGAGCTCGCTGTTCATTTTGGCCACGTCCAACTCTCCGGACCATTTGGCGACGACCAGGGTTGCGACGCCATTGCCGATCACATTGGTCAGCGAACGCGCCTCCGACATGAAGCGATCGATGCCGAGGATCAGCGCGAGACCGGCCACCGGCAGCGTACCCACCGCTGACAGCGTGGCCGCCAACACAATGAAGCCGCTGCCGGTTACGCCGGCCGCGCCTTTCGAGGTCAACAACAGCACGGCGAGCAGCGCGAGTTGTTGGAACAGGTTCATCGGGGTATTCGTCGCCTGCGCGATGAAAACCGCCGCCATGGTCAGGTAGATCGATGTGCCGTCGAGATTGAACGAGTAACCCGCGGGAATGACCAGGCCTACCACCGGTTTGCTGGCGCCGAGCTTTTCGAGCTTGCCCATCATGCGCGGCAGCACCGTCTCCGATGACGAAGTGCCGAGCACGATCAGCAGTTCATCTTTGATGTACCTAAGGTAGCGCCAAATACTGAATCCGTGCACGCGCGCGACGATGCCAAGCGCGCCGAAAATGAACAGCAGACAAGTGGCATAAAAGCTGCCCATCAGCGCGCCGAGCGACACCAGCGAGTGGACGCCGTACTTGCCCATGGTGAATGCCATCGCGCCGAACGCCCCGATGGGCGCCAGGCGCATCACCACGCCGACGATCCAAAACAACACGCTCGAGAAGGACTCGATGAAACTCATCATCACGGCGGCACGCGCACCCAGCTGCTGAATGGCGAATCCAAAGAGAATCGCGATCAGCAGCACCTGCAATATTTCGCCTTTCGCGAAGGCGTCGGCAAACTGGGTGGGGATGACATTCAGCGCGAAATCGGTGACCGACTGCAGCTTGCCGGGCGCGGTGTAGTCCTTCAATGGGCCGGTATCCAAGCTCTGCGGATCGGCGTTCATGCCGCTGCCGGGACGCAGGAGATTGACCACAACCAAGCCGAGGATCAGTGCCACGGTGCTCATGACCTCGAAGTAGACGAGTGCCAGTCCGCCGGTCTTGCCGACCTTTTTCATGTCTTCCACGCCGGCAATGCCCATCACCACCGTGCAGAAAATCACGGGCGCGATGAGCATTTTGATGAGCTTGATGAATCCATCGCCGAGCGGCTTCATCTTGGCGCCGGCCTCCGGATAGAAGTAGCCCAGCAGGACGCCGAGACCGATGGCGACCAGCACCTGGAAATACAGCGAGCGGTAAAGGTTTTTCACCCTGCGAATTTAAGCGATTCCGCGCTCAAAACGGTGGGTTTAGAAAAAAGAGTCCCCGGACTAGCCGGGGAATTCGAGGGGAACAGGTGCTGGGTTTAGACCCTAGCACGTCCGTTAGTGGCAGATACGCCGCACAAGAGTGCCCAAACGTTCGACCTTGTTTGTGTCTTCCAGTGTTGCAAGTAAGTAACGCTGGTAATGAACACGAACCGCTTCCTGACGCTATGATAGGCGATATCATAAATAAATCCAATGGTTAACGGATTTTAATTAGATTTTGCTGCGCTATGTCAAACGTGTTGCCAATTGGTGACAAAACAACACTTAAGGCCGCACCCCGCCTTTCGCGCCAAAGTCCTCGAATTGCTTTTGTGCATGGGTTGCTCCAAATTCGTGAATCACGAGAGGACTCATGAAATATCTACATACGATGGTTCGGGTGACGGACATCGAGCAGTCGCTGCGCTTCTATCGCGATGCCCTCGGCCTGAAGGAATTGTCCCGCAAGGATTATCCGCAGGGGCGCTACACGCTGGTTTTTTTGGCGGCGCCGGGCGATGAGGCGGCGCAGGTTGAACTGACGCACAACTGGGATCCCGAGGAATACTCCGGCGGCCGCAACTTCGGTCATCTGGCCTATGCCGTGGACGACATCTATGCCGCCTGCAAACGCCTCCTGGACCATGGCGTGACGATCAATCGTCCGCCGCGCGACGGGCGCATGGCCTTCGTGCGTTCGCCGGACAATGTATCGATCGAATTGCTGCAAAAGGGCCCTGCGCTGGCGCCCGCGGCCCCCTGGACCACCATGCAGAATGTCGGGCAGTGGTAGCCCGGAAGGGCCCTTGATGCGGTTGGAATTGCCGGCCGGGTCTAGAACATTTCCGACGCGTCGGGAGTCTTGGCGGGGGCGTGGGTGCGCGAGGCAATGTGATCGCCGGTGATCATTTCGCTGTATCCCTGGCCGGGACCGACCATGGGATACACGCCGGCGTCGCGGTCGATGATGACCTCCAAAAATGCAGGTCCTTTGAACTGGATGAACTCTGACACCACCCGGGGCACGTCGGCCTTCTGATCGAGCCGCACCGCGTATTTGAATCCGTCGGCCTTCGCCGCCTTGACGAAGTCCTTGGTATGCAGGCTCTTGTCGCTCGCGCTCATGCGCCCCTTGTGGAACAGCTTCTGCCATTGCCGGACCATGCCGTCGCCGAAGTTGTTGAGCACCACGACCTTGATCGGCAAGTCATAGGTGGTGACGGTTTCCAGCTCGCCGATGTTCATGCGGATGCTGGCGTCGCCATCGATGTCGATGACCAGGCGGCCGCGCTGCGCGAATTGCGCGCCTACGGCCGCCGGCAATCCGAATCCCATGGTGCCCATGCTGCCGGAGGTGAGCCACAGCCGCGGCGTGCGGAAGTCGAAGTACTGCGCCGCCCACATCTGATGCTGCCCGACCCCGGTCGTGATGATGGCTTCGCCGCGCGTCAGGCGATTGATCTCCTCGATGACGTAGTACGGCTGAATGAAGGCGCTGTTGCGATCGTAGTTCATCGCGTGCTTGACGCGCAGTTCGTTGCAGTGCCGATGCCAGGCCGACCAATCGCGCTTGAAATTCCTGGCCTTGCCGTAATCCGTGAGAACGCGCAGCGCCTGGGGCATGAGGCCCACATGATTCCAATTCACGCGTTTGACCTTGTCGATCTCGGACGCATCGATGTCGAGATGCGCGATGAACTTGGCGCGGCCGGCAAATTTGGAGACATTGCCGGCGACGCGATCGTCGAAGCGCGCACCAAAAGCCAGCAGGCAATCGCAATCATCGACGGCGTAGTTGGCGAATGCCGTGCCGTGCATGCCGAGCATGCGCATGGACAGCGGGTCGGCGGTGTCCACGGCCCCGATTCCCATCAGCGTGGTGACCACGGGAATCTGCAGCTGGCGCGAGAATTCGCGCAGCGCATCGGCGGCACCCGCGTTGATCACACCACCGCCCGCATAAATCAGCGGACGGTTCGCGACATCCAGCGCCGCAAAGAATTCGGCACAGGCGGCCTCGGGCAGGCCGGCGGCCTCCAGCCGGTTCATGCGTTGCCGGTATCCCGGTACCGCCAAGCGTCCGGACCCTTGAAATACGCCTTTCCAATTCTGAACGTCCTTCGGCACATCCAGAACCACCGGGCCGGGACGGCCGGTGCGTGCAATTTCGAATGCGGTTCGCACCGTCGCTTCGAGCTTGGCGGGATCGGTAATGAGGAAAACATGCTTGGCGACCGCGCCCATGATGCTGGGCACCGGCGCTTCCTGAAATGCATCCGTGCCGATTGCGGTGGTCGGGACCTGACCGCAGATGACCACGATGGGAACCGAATCGGCCAGGCTGTCGCGCACGGGCGTCACGGTATTGGTGGCGCCGGGCCCCGAGGTCACCAACGCCACGCCCACGCGGCCGCTGGCGCGCGCAAAGCCGGCCGCCATGAACGCGGCGCCTTGTTCGTTGGCCGGCACCACGAGGGGCATGGCGGAGTCGTGCTCCTGGTTGAAGCGAAACACGGCATCGTATATCGGCAATATCGCGCCGCCGCTATAGCCGAATACGGTGTCGACGCCTTCGTCGGCCAATACTTGAACCAACATGTCCGCCCCGGTCATGATGGTGCCGGCGAGCGGGTGCGCGGTTTGATTGTCCGGGGCGGAAAGGTCGTTCACGCCGAAAGACTAGCAGTTCTCTCCCTGGCGCCCAAGCACTGAGCTCCCGTATCCTGGGAGCCTGTCTCGGCATCCACGTGCTCTTAAGCCCAATGCGCCACATCATCGCGATCCTTCTGCAGAATGAAGCCGGCGCGCTCACTCGCGTCACGGGCTTGATATCGGCACGCGGCTACAACATCGAATCCCTTTCGGTTGCCCCGACGAACGACCCCACCGTCTCGCGGGTGACCTTGGTGACCATCGGATCGGATGCCGTGATCGCCCAGATCAACGCGCAGCTGCTGAAGCTCGTCGATGTGGTCGCCGTGGAGGACATGACCGGCGGCGACACCCTGGCGCGCGAATTGCTGCTGATCAAATTGCAGATTTCCTCCGCACACATCGATTCGGTCGCGCAGCGGTTGCGCCGCTTGGGAGGCAGGGTGCTTTCGTCCGATCCATCGAGCTACATCGTCGAAGTCGCCGGCACCGAGCTCGAGATCGGCGAATTCATCGCCGACATCGGCGCCTGCGGAGATATCATCGAGGTGGTGCGCAGCGGTGTTCTCGGTATTTCACGCACCAACCCAAGATTGTAAGAAACCACAGTGGATGCAAACCATGCAGCTCGGTACGGATTCGACCGCTAGGGAAGCCCTGCAACTCCTCTTGGCTCTGGGGCTGGGCGCGGCCGTGGGGCTGGAGCGGCGCCTGCGCGGACACCCGGCGGGAATCCACACCAATGCCCTGGTCTCCTTGGGGTCCGCCGCCTTCGTGATCGCGGGCTTGGGGCTGGGAGGCGACATATCGCGGGTTGCGGCCCAGGTCGTCACCGGCAGCGGCTTTATTTGCGCCGGCGTCATTCTGCATCGAGGCGCCAATATTAGCGGCCTGAATACCGCGGCGACACTGTGGTGCGCCTCGGCGGTGGGGATGCTGTCCGCGGTCGATCGGCCATCGCTGGCCTGCATGGTCGCGGCCGCAACCCTCGTTACCAACGTCTGTTTGCACTTCGTCGAGCATGTCCTGGTCAAAATCAGCGCCGCAAGCAAGATGCTTCCCAAAGATCTGTGAATATCATCATTCGAGGATAGCCAAACGCCATGCCTGAACTTGAAGTCAAGCCGGAACATGCCGACGATCCGAACACGCGGCGTATCGGAATACTGGTCGGAGTGGTCGGTATCTTGTTGTCGGTGGTCACGATTGCTTCGCACCGCGCGCACACCGACGCGGTGATTCATCGCACCGAATCGAACGATCAATGGACTTATTATCAAGCGAAGAAAACCCGCGAAAACACCGAAGAGGTGGCGTTGGCGCTGATGGGTACGCTGGGCAACGATCCTGCCAAGGCCGAGGCGGTGACTCACAAGCTGGAGGCGGCGCGCGCCAAGTACGCCGCCGACGCGGAGAAAATCCAGGAAGAGGCGAAAGCGAAAGACCGGGAAACTGAAAAAGAAGAGCACCGTGCCCTGTATTTCGACATCGGCGAGGGATTGCTGGAGCTGGGGCTGGTGCTCTGTTCCCTCTATTTTCTGGCGCGCAAGGTGTTCTTCCCGGTCTTCGGCGTGCTCGCGAGCGTGGCGGGCACGATCCTGGGTGTCATGGGTTTCATGCTTTGAGAAGCTTGGGCCTCTGGGCAGTCATCTTTGCGTGGGCAACGGGGGCGTGGGCAACGGGGGCCTGGGCCGCGGACACGCCTGCGATTTCCCGCGTCGAAGCCCGCTCGAATGATCTATTGGCCGTGGGCGTCGTCCGCGACGATAAAATGAGCATTCATATCAGCCGCCTCGCTGACAATGCGCCGGTGAGGGACGCCGTGGTGACCGTCGTTTTGCGCGGCATGGTGCACCCCACCACTGCCGAGGCCGACGGCAGCTATTCCCTGCAGACCAAGGATCTCGCGCTGCCGGGAGCCGCGGCCGTTGACTTTCAAGTGGGCCAGGGAGCGGCCAGGGAGAGTCTCAAGGGCACGTTGGATATCGCATCGGTGCCCGGCCAGTTGGACGATAAGAACAGCAGCCGCCAGTTGTGGTGGTGGGTGCTGAACTTCGCCGTCTGTGGAGCCGCCTTGTGGCTTTTCTCGCGGCGGCGCAACGCAGCGAAGGACTAGGAGCCTGTCCTAGAAGCTCTGCATGGTTTGCACCAGAAATTGGAATTTCTGGATTCCAGCCACATTGCTCAACGGGAACGCAAAATCGATGTGCAGGACGTTTCCCAGGCCGGAGCGGGTATTGCCCAGACGCAGGCCGCACCCCA
>Ga0210406_10001068_pt1 | contig 34969 bp, 31 predicted proteins | sample IncBWC30MmetaG_FD_155454 | JGI IMG/M metagenome (GOLD analysis project Ga0210406, IMG submission 155454) | Forest soil microbial communities from Barre Woods Harvard Forest LTER site, Petersham, Massachusetts, United States - Inc-BW-C-30-M | ecosystem: Environmental > Terrestrial > Soil >... | reverse complement strand
CGGGAGAGCATCGAGGTGCGCGCGCTGTTGTTCTTCCCGCCGGTGTCCTGACCGAACCATTGCCAATGGCGAGGCGTGGACGATGGCCGCGCTTCGCCGGCAGGCGGGCCTTACCGAGCCCTCGAGCTCGCTTGGGGGCGGCTATACCGGCGTAAACAGGAAGCAGCCAGTCATATCGGCGAATTCGCGCGCGAATTCTCGGTAAACTGATGTCTCTTCCTGTGTTGCTGGACGGATTCGAGGCGCGACAACTTGTGGCGATAGACGGGCTAGCTTCGATTGGCGATAGTCCCGCAGCGCCTGCGTAAACCACGATGCGTTCGCAAAGGTTACGGCCTGCGCCTCATGCGCGGCTTCGAACGCGAACGATGGTGATCCCGGCATTCTGCGCCGCGGTCCGCCACGGGAACAGCGCATATTGCTGGAAGACGATGCCACGATCACGTGCCGGTCCGACGATCGGCCGGCCGTCCAGCAGGATTTTGCCGCCTGTCGCGTCTTTCCGCCACCGAAGACCTCAAGTGAGCAGAATTCGGCAAGTGACCGCACGGGTCTGCAAGCAAGCGGGACTCTACTTCGCTAAAGCTTTGTCGGGGATGACAGCACGCTTTCGACATCTCCGATTGACGGCCGTCAGCGATTGGATCGCTCAGGCAAGCCCCGGAACCAAAAGAACATCGCTGGCTCAGCCCTTATCGCCAGTTTGGAAACCGGCTTTTGCTGTGGTGCCCGGCCAACGCGAGTTGCGGCTCGATCTGTTCCGCGGGTTGGCGCTTTGGTTCGTTTATATCGACCATCTTTCGCCTGACGTCCTGATCTGGCTCACGATCCGCAACTATGGTTTCAGCGACGCCACCGAGATATTCATTTTTATCTCGGGTTTCACAGCCGGGCTTGTCTACGGAAGGGCCACTTTCGAGTCCGGAATCGTGGTCGGAACGATGCGCGTGCTGCGGCGCGTGTGGCAGATCTACACCGCCCACCTTCTTCTATTCCTGGCGCTGATAGCCGAGGTCGCTTACGCCACGACAATCGCCCAGAAGCCTTCGTTTTACGTTCAGGAAATGGAGGTTGGCGAATTCTTCAGGCAACCCGGCATCGAGATGATTCAGGCCCTACTGCTACGTTTCCGTCCGCTGAATATGGATATTTTGCCACTCTATGTGGTGCTGATGGCCGCTCTGCCGGTGATCCTGCAGCTCGCACGATACCACAGGAATCTGCCGCTCGTTCTGTCAGCAGCGTTATATATCATCACACTCCGATACGATCTACATTTGTCGACCGATCCTGATGGCTCGTGGTCGTTCAATCCTTACGCATGGCAATTGCTCTTTGTTTTCGGCGTTTGGTGTGCGCTGGGAGGCGGTCGGCGATTGTCATGGCTACTTGAATCGTCGGTGGTCCTCTGGATAGCCGTCGCCTACCTCTGCGCAGCCTTCTTCCTGGTCCTGACGTGGCATTTCCCTTCGCTGGAAAGCTTGATCCCCGGCTGGTTCATGCGAGTGATCTATCCGATCGACAAGACCAACCTCGACGTCCTGAGACTTGCTCACTTTTTGGCGTTGACCATCGTGACTTTGCGTTTCGTGCCTGGCAGCTGGGCAGGATTGAGGTCGCCTTACCTGCGGCCTCTCGTCCTTTGCGGGCAGTATTCGCTTCAGATCTTCACGCTTAGCGTCGCTCTTTCGTTCGCTGGCTATGTGCTGCTAATGGAGCTTGATGCCGGTGTCCTATTGCATTTTGCCGCAGCCGTCGCCGGCATCTGGATTCTGTGCACCGTTGCCAGGACGTTCGCCTGGTACAGGTGGGCGATATCCGGTTGCGAGCGCGAGACAGCAGTCCCGTCCAAGCCGAGAGCGCAAGGTTCGTGACAGAATGACTGTCACTTGGGGGAAGCCGGTGTTCGGACCTTTAGTTTGTTCGGCGCAAGATGCTTGCTCTGGCCTCGGTCGTCGCATTGCAATCGGCAGGCCAGGCAGCGTCAGAACTGTGGCTTGACCGCCTAGCCGAGCAACCAGGTTGATTGTCATGGGAAACGAAAACATCGATCACATTGTCGTCGAACGAGATCTGCGGCTCGACCTTCTTCGAGGTGTGGGCCTTTGGATGATCTTTCTCGATCATATACCGGATGATGTTGTCTCCTGGCTGACGCTGCGCAACTACGGGTTCTGCGACGCGGCGGAGTTTTTTGTCTTCATCTCGGGCTATTTGCTCGGCTTCATTTACGCTCCGATTGTCGCCGCGGGTCAGTTCATGCCGGCTCTAAAAAGGCTGTGGCTGCGGACCTGGCAAATGTATGTCGCTCATCTCCTTCTCTTCCTTGTCTTCACGGCGCAGATCGCCCGTGCGGCGAGGAGGTTTGATAATCCCATGTACAAGGATGAGTTCAACATCGCCAACTTCCTTGCGCATCCCGACGAGTTGATCGGCAAGGCGCTAACCTTGCAGTACAAGCCGGTCGACCTCGACGTGCTGCCGCTTTACATCGTCCTTGTCGCGATTTCGCCGTTCGTCCTGTGGTGTCTGGTGCGCCGGCCCAACTTGACCATGTTCGGTTCGGTGGTGCTCTATGTACTCGCGCGCTACTTCGACTGGAACTTGCCATCATATCCAAAAGGGGCGACCTGGTATTTCAATCCGTTTGCGTGGCAAATGTTGTTTTTCTTCGCCGCCTGGTGTGGGCGCAGCGCCGGCGCCCAGATCAAGCGACTGCACCAATCGCGCATTGTACTCGCGGTCGCAATCGGGTGGATCCTCTTCGCCTTTGTCGTCGTCATGAGCTGGCACAGCCCTTTCCTGGAGTCTCTCATTCCGAAATGGCTGATCAAGGTGATCTATCCGATCGATAAGACCGATCTGGACATGTTCCGTTTCACCCATTTCCTCGCTCTCGCCCTGCTCATCTCGCGATATCTTCATCGAGATTGGGCCGGGCTGCGGTCGAAATGGCTTCATCCGCTTATATTGTGCGGACAGCATTCACTTCCATTGTTCTGTCTCGGCGTATTCCTGTCCTTCGGCGCGCACTGGATTTTGGTTCAGTGGAACAGCACCTTTGTAGAGCAAATCGCCGTCAGTCTGGCCGGGTTTGCGATTATGACCGCCGCCGCCTGGCTTCTTGGCCGCGCGGAAAAGGTGGCAGACCTTTTCGTCGATGCCGGGTTCGGCCCGAAGCCGGACCCTGGAACACTGCCGGGCAGCGTTTGACGCGACCCGCACATGCGTCTGAATCTCTCTTTTTCGTTTTGCGTCGTGAGCCGAACGAGCCTTGTCCGGTCTGCCGATAAAGCTCGGTCGAATAGCCGCCGCAAATGAGACAGGAATTCTCGTCAGCACGCATCAAAGCGCAACCGGCAGGCGCTCGCATTCATGTCGCCGCGAAGTCGGCTTTGCTTGCGGAAAGGGTTATGGAGGCCCTCAAGCCCTCAAACCCGTATGATCGTTTGACGTTGGCGGTTTTTGCAGCGCTTGCGGCTGCAGTATGGTTCACGTTCAGGGATTACGCAATCTCCAACGACGAAGGGGTGCAGCATCACTATGGCGAACTGATCATTGCCTACTACCGCAGCGGGTTCAAGGTACGCGATCTGTTCACTTTCGAGAACCTCTACCTCTACGGTGGGCTGTTCGACATGATTGCGGTGGGGCTCACATACTTCATTCCCGTCGATCCCTATGAGCTGCGCCATGTGCTTTGCGCGATCACTGGAATTGGCGGGATCGCCGCCAGCGCAGCAACGGCGCGGTTGATTGCAGGACCGCGCGCAGGGTTCGTCTCGGCCGTCCTCCTTGCGCTTTGCGGCGCATGGTATGGTGCGATGTTCAATCACACCAAGGACATTCCGTTTGCTGCCGCAATGATGGGAGCCACGCTGTTTGTCATTCGCATCGCTCGTCAATTGCCGTCGCCCCGCGCTGTTGACCTCGTGGGATTCGGTCTGTTGGCGGGAGCCGCCCTCGGGATACGAAGCATTGGCTTGTTGCAGCTATTCTATCTATGTCTTGCAGTCATCGTTTCATTACCCTGGCAGAAGCGTTTTGAGACTTGCGCAGGTTTTGCGGCCAGCGCCGCCGTACGGATAGTCCCGGCGGTCGCGTTGGCCGCCCTTGTGATGATCCTTGCCTGGCCTTGGGCTGCGCTGTCGCCGCTCAATTCGATTCGCGGGCTCCTGGCGTTCTCCGAATTTCACTACGCGATCCGCACGATGTTTGCGGGACGCGTTTACGAAATGGCCGACGTGCCGAGGCTCTATATTCCAGGCTATCTCCTCTTCCGCGTGCCTTTGATCATGCTTGTCGGCGCGGCATTGGGGATCATTTCAGCGCCTTTATGTTATCTCGGGCAGAAGACCTTGCCGCGGCACCGTGACCTCATCCTGACGTCATCGGCGATCGTGTTTCCGGTAGCGTTCCAAGTGTTGTTTCGTGGACCCGCCTTCACGGGCATGCGTCACTTTCTATTCGTGCTTCCCCCGCTTGCGACCCTGGCCGGCGTCGGCTGGAGTGAGTTGATCGACGCGCTCGAAATGTGGAGTGGGCGGCTAGCCTCAAGCGCTATTGCCTTGATGTGTGTCTGTTGTCTGTGGGACGGCGTTACTCTCGTTCGGCTGCACCCCTACGAGAACCTGTCCTACAATTCCCTGATCGGAGGTCTCCCGGGAGCTTTCCGCCGATACGACCTCGATTACTGGTTCAACAGCATGCCGGAGGCGATCCATCTCCTCGAGGCGTTTGTACGCGATAGGAGGCTGGCGGAGGTGACCACATCTTCGAAAATTTATTCCGTCGCGGTGTGTGGAGAGCGTCCTGCGTTCGATCAAAGCGTCACCCTTCCCCAATTGCACTGGGACTTCAGGTCCAAATGGGAGGAGTCGGATTTCTTCATCGCACCGACGCAGATGAACTGCGACCAGGATATTGACGGCGAGATCGTCGGTACCGTGGAAAGACTCGGCGTTCCGATCGCTTACGTAAAGGATCGGCGGTCAATCGTGGATCGGCCGATGGCGACGATCACGCCACCCAGCGCAGGTCGACGCGATTCAAGTTCTCGTTAGTGATCGCGCGAGGTGAATGCCTTGGTCTCCGGCGTGCAGCCTGAGGCTCAGGCGTGGATGCACGTTTGAGCGTCGGTCTTTGCCTGACGCAGTTTCGATAGAGATCGCGCCGGACATGGCGGGCGAGAAACATGTCCGATCGAGCGTTCGGCTGTCCGTTTCGGACCTTCACAAGTCGAAGGCCTCGTGCGACGTTCTGACAGATGCTGTTCGGCACGATAGCCGAAATGGAAACGGCGCAACGTTCCGTTTGTCAGAGTGCTGGACGCCGTAAATGGCCGGAGGAATAAGTCGTAAGATACCGCGATGGAGTATGGCTGATTCGGATGGATCAGGGGCCGGCACGCCAACGCTGATCACCCCCGCTGTGCAGGCTGTGTTCTCGCGGTTGAGCATCCAGCACCTCCCACTCACGATCATCGAAAATGAGTTGAAGGGCGAGCAGCGCCGGTTTTCGCCTTTGGCCGCTGAACGCGGAAGTGCGCGGAATCCATACCTAACGGCGCGCAGAAAAAACTCAGTGCCCGGTCGGCGTGTTCGTTTACACGCCGCCTTGCGCGGAACCATGACTTCTAGAAGGCCGGAGTGGAGGGTGATAGGCATGCCAGATCAGTCAGCAGCATTCAAAGGCGGCGCAGTCCCGCAACTTGATATCGGTTTACAATTCGACGCTGTAGCCGACAGTTTGGCCAGTCTCCTGGAGACGGTGCGGCTTGAACTCGATCACGATCGCGAGGCAGCGAAGGCGTCGCTGGTCGCTGCGTCGTCGATCCTTCAATCTGAAATTGAACGTCGTTCGTCCAGTCACAGCGCGAAGCCGGGAGCATTGACCAGTTGGCAGACAGCGCGTTTGCAGGCGTTTATTGACGAGAATTTGCACCGGAGAATTGTCGTGAGAGATCTCAGTGCCGTAGCGCAGCGGAGCCCGGCGCATTTCTCCCGTTCGTTCAAGAAAACGTTCGGAGAGCCGCCGCATGCATACGTGGTCAGGCGGCGGCTCGAGAGAGCCCGCCTCTACATGGTGGCAACTTCAGAACCGCTGAGCGAAATAGCCCTGAGCGTCGGGCTGGCTGATCAAGCGCATTTCTGCAGGTTGTTCCGGCGAGCCTTTGGCCAAAGCCCATCGACCTGGCGACGTGAACGCAAGGTTCCGGAGCAGTCGCCGGCAGCCGATCTTGCAAGCTCCAGGTCGCGCGTGCTTCGCAATACCAGGCGCCCGCAGGCGATGCTGTAGTGTCAGGTAGCCAACTCAAGAAAGAAATGCCGGCTTGCCGTGATGAGAGAAAATCTTCCGGGGGATCGAGCAGAAACATTCCAGTGATGACATTCCGCTACAAGCCGAACGCTGGCGATCGCGCCAGGCGCGGCCGACAAGGCCTTCATCGCCGGCGCCGACATCAGCGAACTCGCGCATGTCGATGCCTATGAAGCGGAAGAGTCGAGCCGGTTCGGGCAGGGCGTGCTCGACCTCATCGAAAATCTCGGCAAGCAATGGCTTTGCACTCGGCGGCGGCTGTGAGACGGCAATGGCTTGCACGGTGAGAATTGCAGCAGAGCATGCCAAATTTGGTCAACCCGAAGTCAAGCTGGGCCTGCTTGCCGCCGGGAGGCGGGGAGGGCGTATGGTCCGCCAGTGTCTCGATCCAGGCTGCGCTGTGCGAGGCAAAATTCTTCGGGTCGTCCACGATCAGTAGCCCGCTTCAGGTGCATGCTATTGCCAAGGTATCGGCGAAGCGCGCCCCGAACATTGGAAACATAGTGATGAGCTTCTCCGGCAGCTCGGATTCAGCGCGCCCGAAATCGATGGTTTGCGTGCGAGCGGTGCCATTCCGAAAGCAATGGAACACGCGGTCTAGCGCGACCATCCCCGCCGCCCTTCGTTCGGTTTACCGATTGGTGTGGCCTGTTGAACCGCCATCATTTCATCGCTTCGTGCTGCGATTAGACGTCGCGGCGTCCTGCGAATGTCGAAACGAGACCGCCGACCCAGTTGACCACGCGTGAGAGCAGAGACGATGATTCGACACCCCGGCTCGCGTCGGCCAGAAATGCCTCGATCACGGCGGCGGTTTCAGCCGGGCGGGTCACGAAGAAGAGGTGGCCGTCATCGATCATCCGGAACTCGGCATTCGGGATCAAGCCCGCCAGAATGCGACCGTTGATGGGAAGGACCAACGGGTCGTCGCTACCCGCCAGAACGAGCGTCGGTTGCGGCAGCGACCACAGCCACGGCAGGCTGGTCCAGCCACTCACCGCAAGGAGCTGATACAGGTAGCCCAGGTTGCGTGCCCCATGCATCGCGGCCGCATGACCACCGATCAAGGACGGATCGCGGCGAAAGGCGCCTCCGTAGATATCCGCCGCTATCCTGTTCAGATAGTCCTTGTCGGTGTAGCGGCGCGGCGTCGCCATCTTCCATAGCACCGCGGGGCTCGCCGGCACCATCGTGAAGCCGGGTGCCGTCGCAGCGAGCACCAACCGCCGGCAGAACTTTGGATATTGATGCGCAAACTGCTGCGCGATTCCACCACCCCAGGACACTCCGGCGACGTCGATCTCCGCATGGCCAAGTTCCGCAACGAGACCGGCGGCGAGCCGCGCCAGCGTCGATGGACGATACGGCAGCCGCGGCCTGGGCGAACCGCCGACTCCAGGCACGTCGAAGATAATGGCCGTCGTGCTCGTGAGTGCTTCGAGAAAGGGCCTTGCCAACTCCCAGTTGGCCCCGATTCCATTGAACAGCAATAACGGCGGCAGCCGGCCGCTGCCGTGCCTGATGGCAACCCGGAGCGACTGCCCACCAATCGAGATTTGCCGCACTTGGATCTCGCGTGGCGCCGCGGCTCGGCTCCTTGCTGTGGGATCGTCAGTCAAAGACATAGGTCCCCGGAGCTGCGGCAAGCACGGGATGGCGTTCGCTACCTGGCGACGCTGGTGCTGCAACTTCCTCGCCTGACCGTGCGTGCAGCCAATCGCGCCAATCGATCCACCAGCTTCCCTTTCGCTTCTCGGCGGAGGCCACGAATGCGTCTGGACCGTATGGATTGACCGCCCCGATCACGAAGGAGGCTTTCGGATTGGTCGGCGGGTTGATGAGGCTCTGGAGATGGCCGCTGTTCGAAAGCACGAAGGTCGTCCGTTCGCCCATGATCTGCGCGGTTTTGTGCACACCCTTCCAGGGCGTTATATGGTCGGTGGCGCCGGTAACCACATAGCTGTCGGCTTTTACCTTGCTCATATCGATCGTCTTGTCGTTCAGCGCGAGCTTTCTGGCGCTGACGAACGGGTTGCTGAAATAGAGATCGAGGTAATCGCCATGCAGAGCTGCCGGAAGTCGGGTCGTGTCGGCCTTTCGCGCAGCCTGATGGTTGTGAAGGTCTCAAACGGACAATGACGGAGTCCGAGCTGCATAATCTGCCGCTGATCAAAGGTCAGGTCTTGAATGAAACTGCTGCGTTTTGAGATCAGGAGAGCCGGTGCGCTGCCGGCCACGCCTGCCGGCGTTCGGAAAAACTGCTTCCTGCGCCGACGACAAGGTGACAGAATCTTCAAATCGTGGACGACAAAAGGCAGGTTAAGTTGCGCGACTCCGAGCAGCCCGGCGCTCTGCGCTTGATTTCAAACAATGCAAAAGAAGGACCGATCGTTGGCTTGCATGAGCGTGTTTACGAATCGACCAAACTTGCGGCGATTTTCGACGTGCTCGTCGACCAGGGCTGCCCGGCAGCCGAAATACTGAGAGACATCAACCTGACCGTGGAGCAGGTTCACTCTCCGAAGTCGAGGATTTCACTCGCGGAGTTGATGACGGCCTGCAAGAATGCAATTCGGCTTTCGAGCGACCCGCATCTGCCCTATCGCATCGGCACATCGATCCACCTCTCCGCGTACGGCATGTACGGGTTTGCGATTCTTTGCTGCCCCGACTTTCGCAAGGCGATGGGTTTTGCAGAGCTTTACCACACGCTCGCCGCACCTCTGGCAACCATCGAATTCGCCGAGGAAAACGGCGTTGCGAGTTGGGTCGTTGAACCCAGTGCACGCGCCGCAACCGAACCGCAAATCTACCGCTTCATAACGGAGATGCAGATTGGCATTCACATATCGCTGATGCGTGATGTCATGGGTCCTGCGTTCACGCCGGATCAGATCAGCGTATCATATCCGGACGCCCATGACTTTCGGCTGCCCGCCGACCAGATCGGTTGTCGTTTGGAACTGGCGAGCGGGACTAACCGGATCATTTTTGGATCGACGTGGCTGGACCAGGCTGCAAATCTCGGCAACAAGACGACGTATGCGGCGCTGCTGGCCCTCTGCGATGACCTGCTCAACGATTTGAAATTGCGGATCGGAATCGCTGGAGAGATCCGTGCGCTTCTGCTTCGGAATATTGCCAACCCCCCGACCCTGGCTGCCATTGCCAAGCTCCTCGAAATGAGCGATCGCTCGCTGCGGCGTCAGCTACGGGAGCAGGGCGTTTCCTTTCGTGCCTTGCTCGACGAACTTCGAATGCAAATCGCGCTCAGATATTTGAGAACGACGACTCTCACAAACGAGGATATTGCGCTGGCACTCGGATTCAGTGATGCTGCGAATTTCCGCCGCGCACTTCGCCGCTGGACGAACAAGTCTTCCAGCGAGATCCGAACGAAATAGCCTCAATGGCCGCACAAGGCGCAACCGGCCGCACGGATGCTGCGTAACCCGTTGCGTCGAAATATATTTTGGAGACACTGCACGCGGCTGTGATCCTTGTCTGCGCGTGGAGCACCCATTGCGTAGGATACAGAGATCGAAAATGGCAGCCCTCTCGCGGTAGATTTCTTAAATTGTGGCGCGGATGCGGGCGACTGTGCAGCTCGCTGAGCGACTACCTTTACATGGGTTGATGTTGGCCGAGGCCTGCTATGGCCTCACAACTTCTTGGGACGCATCACCGAGCCCAATCGGCGCGGCCGCAGAGAAATCCTCTGAGCTGGTTTTTTCTCAGATTTCGATCTCGGTGCCGAATTCGACGACCTGCCGCGCGGGAACGCCGAAAAATGCTGCTGAGCCCTTGGCATTGTGTTGGAGGAACGCAAAAAGCGCCTCGCGCCAAAGCGCCATCCCGGTCGCCTCTTCGCTCGGTATGATTGTTTCGCGACCTACATAGTAGCTGACTTCTGACGGTTCGACGCACAATAGCTTACCCTGGTTACAGGCGAGCAAGAGGCCTTCTTCGATCGTCGGATTTTCCATGAACCCGAAATGCAGGATGATCCGCGAAATTCCCTCGACGACCTCGCGAATCTCGACACGGTCTTGGTCCGCGACACGGGGTACTTCCTCGATAGTCACAGTTAGTAGCAGGATGCGTTGATGCATGACGTGGTTGTGTCTGATGAACTGCGTCAGTGCGAGCGGAACGCCATTAGCTGCTGATGCGAGGAATACTGTCGTGCCAGGCAATCGTGCCTTGCATCCGTTCAAAGCGGTATCGATCAACTCGGATTCGGGCTGGCGCAACTTTGTCCGGGCAGTTTCGACGAGCTTCGTGCCCCTCAACCAGGTGATCATTAGGAACGCGACCATGCTTGCCAAGACCAGCGGAAACCAGCCGCCGTCGAGCACTTTCGTCGAATTGGCGGCAAAGAAGATCAGATCGGTCATCAGGAAAAAGCCGTTAACGACGAACACGAGGAGAGGGGAATAGCCCCAGTGAATTGCGACTAGCGCCGCGAGAAACGTAGTGATCGCCATCAGTAACGAGACAGAGATTCCGTAAGCGCCGGCGAGGGCGTCCGACGTTCCGAATCCGATTACGGCTCCAAGCGTCGCCGACGCGAGCAGCCAGTTTACGACCGGTAGGTAAATCTGGCCGATCGCGTGACTTGCGGTATGTCGGATCTGCATCCGCGGAAGAAAGCCGAGTTGGATTGCTTGCTGCGTCAGGGAGAAGACGCCGGAGATGATGGCCTGAGACGCGATCACGGTCGAAACCGTGGCTAGGATGACAAGCGGATATTGCGCCCATTCGGGGGCAAGCAGATAAAACGGATTTTCAAGCGCGTCAGGACTGGTTATCAACAGCGCGGCTTGCCCGAAATAGTTAAGCACGAGCGCGGGAAGGGCAATTGTGAACCAAGCGATTTGGATCGGATGCCGGCCGAAATGACCCATGTCCGCATACATCGCTTCTCCCCCGGTCACGGCAAGGAACGCTGCGCCCAGCACGGCGAACCCGACATTCATGTTCCGATGCGCAAGAAAATCGAACGCATACGACGGATCGACTGCCAGGACCACCGCCGGAGCACGAGCGATTCCGCTGATGCCGAGCAGCGCAATCGCGATGAACCAACCGAGCATGACGGGTCCGAAGATGCGTCCGATGAAACCGGTTCCCTTCCTCTGCAAGAGGAATAGCCCGACTAGAACGACGATCGTCAGGGGGACAACCAGAGGCGCAAGCGCCGGCGCATCAACCTTCATCCCCTCGACGGCGCTGAGCACGGATATCGCCGGCGTTATCGCGCCGTCGCCATAGAGCAGGGCGGCGCCGAGGAGCCCAACGATCAACAAGCGCGCTTTGGGCGTTCCCGGCTTCGCATTTCTGGCCGAAAGCAACGCCAACATTGCGACGATGCCGCCTTCTCCGCGATTGTCCGCTCTCAAGATAAGCAATGCGTACTTGACAGAAATAATCAGAATGAGAGCCCAGAGGATCAGCGACACGACCCCAAGCACGGCATCGGCACTCCCGGGCCCGCCAGGAGGCTCGGCGGCCTTGACGGCCTCCCTCAGCGCGTAAAGCGGACTAGTTCCGATATCGCCATAGACGACGCCGAGGGCGCCTATCGTGGCAGCCAGTTGGAAATTTTGTGCGATGGTCGATTCGCCGGTGTGAGCAATCATTGGATCCTCTGACAGGCAATTTTACGGTCCGCAAATCAATGACGGCCGAACCGAATGCTTTGAAGGTTCTTGATCGTGTCTCCGGTTCTTGCGTACCTCACCGCAGAGGCGGCTATCTAGTGATAGCCGTGGCCGGGTAGAATCTCGCTTCGAGTGTTGCGATCCACGCGATCAATCCGATCGTGAAGCTTGGAAAGATGATGTGAGGCGCCAACGTGAAGGCGAATTGAGCGCGCGCTAGAAGAACGGCGTGGTCGATCATTTGCGGCGTCCCTGCGGCGCAGCATGGGGGACGACGGTGTCGTTCGGACGGGACACCTGCGCCCGCTTTCGTCGAGCAGCATGCCGATGATCGCCGGAGTCTCCTGGCCGGTCTTTCATCCGTCCCTCGCGTGCTTCCTCCAGGCCGGCCGGCAGCACGCTTGCGCGATCGCAGCTTCGCCAGCATTGGCTCTGACCATTTCCGGACCAATCGACTTGTTCAAGGTCGATAGAGGTCACCAAGAGGTCATTCGCGGCCAAGATCGCGTTTCTACAAGCAGCGCCTTACAATTTGTTGGACGATGACCTCCCGACTCGAACAGGTCAGAAGTGCTGACCCGAAGCTTCGATCCAACTCCGTCGGCTGTTCCCGCCTTTGCGGTTTGAACCTGTTCGAATAAGTTGATGGGTGCGCGAGACGAACTCCGGGGGGAGACAGTGGGACCAACGATCAAGGTCGGCTTTGGAGAAAGGCTGCATTCGGCGACCAAAATTGCGGCTCTGATCGATGCGCTGTTGCGGGAAGGAATCTTGCCGGCCGAAGCTCTGCGCGGTGTTCACTTGCAAGCCGATGAGCTCCATTTGCCCACGACGCGTGTTTCTCTCAATCAAATGATTGAGGCCTGCCGGAATGCGATGAAACTATCACGCAACCCACACTTGGCCTTTAACGTGGGTTCGTCGATACATCTCTCGACCTACGGAATGTACGGTTACGCAATGCTCTGCAGTACCGACTTCCGGAGGACGATGGAATTCGCCGTCCGATATCATCAGTTGGCGACGCCCCTGACGAACATCGCCTTCGAAGAGAAGGGAAGGTCTGCGACATGGGTAATCGCGCCGCTCGCGCACCCTCAAATCAATGCCCCTCTCTATCAGTTCGTCACCGAACTCCAGATAGGTACCCATATCTCCCTCATGCGCGACGTGATGGGAGCGTCGTTTACGCCGACCAGGATCGCGGTTACCTATCTCGCTTCAGAAAGTCGGCTGACAGAGGAGTTGGTGGGTTGCCCCGTGCTCGTCGAGCAGCCCGCGACCCAGATCGTATTTGACACGGCGTGGTTGGACAAAGCGACGACCCTGGGCAACCGTGTGACGCATGCGGCAGTGCTGAAGATCTGCGACAGTCTTCTCGTGGAGCTCGGCCAGCGCAGCGGTGTGGCGGGAAGGGTCCGAGAGGTGCTGCTCGAGAATATTGCTGATCGGCCGGATTTCGAAACCGTCGCAAGACGCTTGCGGACCACCGAGCGGACGCTCCGGCGTCAATTGCATGCCCAGCAAACCTCATTCCGGGAGTTGTTCGATGAACTCCGAATGCAAGTGGCGATCAAATATCTTCGCGAAACCGACATGACCGGCGAAGATATCGCTGTTGCAGTCGGTTTCAGCGACGCTGCCAATTTCAGACATGCGTTCCGCCGATGGACCAGAGAGTCACCAAGCGAATTCAAGCATCTCGTGACAGACGACAAGCTCTCGTTCGATCGGTAATCTCTTCCGGCTCGGTGCAAGACAAGATCGAGTCACGTTTTTTGGCCTATTAGAACCGATCGGTGGCCGATTGGAACCTTCATCTCCCTGTCAATTCGCGCGAGGTTCTCTCGCAACAAATTTGATCACTCGTCGCGTGCTTCGAGCTGTCGCGACTAGATCGCGGCAAATGACGATCGAGAAGAGTGAAGCGCAGGGGGAACGCATTGAGGCGTCATCAGCTGGACAGTCGCTCGGGTTCGCTTTTGAAGATCCCGCGGTGCTGGTTGAATCGAGAAGCTGTATCAAACATTCAGGCCGCCTTCCCCGGTCCTGCAGTCCGCGGCTTGCTCCGCTCGCAGCGCTTCCCGAACAATAAACTGGAACCATCCTTCGAAGGTGCTTTGGCCAAGCGGTCGGTCGAAAGGCGAGATCGAGTGAAGGGGAGTAAACGTGGCTGAAATCACCGTCGCGAACATCTCGGAATATATCGGACGCGAACTCGGCGTGTCGGAGTGGCTGACAGTGGACCAGGCGATGATCGACAAGTTTGCTGAGTGCAGCGGCGATCGCCAATGGATCCATGTCGACGTCGAACGCGCCAAACGCGAGAGCCCGTATCGTGGTCCGATCGCCCACGGATATCTGTCGCTATCATTTGTCGCCCCGCTTTCGATGCAGGTCGGCGCTATCCCGAAGGGCGCTGCGGCCGCGTTCAACTACGGGCTGGACAAAGTGAGATTCTTGGCGCCCGTCAAGGCCGGTGCCCGGGTGCGATTGCGCGTGGCGATCGTCGGGGTCGACAGGAAGCAGGATGGTCAGTTGATCATCAAATCGAGCAATACGTTAGAGATCGAAGGAGCGGACAAGCCGGCTTTGATCGCGGAGTCCCTTGCTCTCATAGTGCCCGAGACGTGAGGCTGCGAGATAAGAGGTCGGCGAGGCCAGCGCCGGCGTGTTTCAAGAGCGGCAACAAGGAGGAGGAAACTATGATTGAGGATACGCAATCTTGGTTCGATAGGTTAAGGAAGCTCGGCAGCGACCTCCGGCTTCCCAAGGTCGATGTGGACCAACTCATCGACGCGCATCGGAAGAATCTGGATGCCATCGAACGGTCGGCGCAGGTTGCTACCGAGGGAGCCAAGTCGCTCGCCGACAAACAACGCGAGATCCTGGAAAGCGCGTTCACCGAGGCGGCCGCGATAGCACGCGACTTCAAGCCCACCGGAGACCCTCAGCAAATCGTGGCGAAGCAGGCAGAATTCGCCAAGAAGGCATTTGAAAGTGCCGTTCAGAATACGCGCGATGTCGCCGAGCTCGCGACGAAGACCACTTCCGATGCGACGACAATCATCCGCGAGAGATTGCGCGATAGCCTCAGCGACTTTGGGGTGGGGCTGCGCCGCTCCGACGGTTAGTCACTCGACGACGCCGTGGCGTGGGTTGTCTGCCAAATTCGGCGCCGTCTTCAAACGAGGATCGACGCCAACGCGACCGCCGAACGTTCGATGGATCATGCGATCGCGGCAAACTAGAGCAGGGAGGAATGTATAGCCATGGACGTCACGATAAACCTCAACCTAACTCCGGTGGAGGCTAGACAGCTGATGGGCCTTCCCGATGTGCAGCGGGTGCAGGATGCCGCGCTGGCCACGATGCAGGATCGGATCGTCGCGCTGGCGGCAACGCTCCCGGTGGAGGGACTGCTAGATGCTTGGTTCGGAGGGAAAGCAAATGCCGCAATAGACGCATTTCGGAATCTCGTCGACGGAACCCTGTCTCAGGATCTCGCAGGAGGCATGGCGGCTTCAAAACGGAAGGGTTCCGCCCGCGTGTAGATGGGGCCACCCGTCCGTTCTAGGCCAGGCGGAGAATGCGACGACCAGCGGTAGGGTACGTGCAATGATCGTCCGTGGAAAGCCGACATTTTGGGAAATATTCTACCTCTCGCTGGTTATTCCGCGGATTCTACCTCAATTGGCGGCCGTTCTCACTGTCTCGTTGCTCGTGGTCGTGCTTTCTCGGCATGGTTGGGCGCAGATTCCGAACGTGCCGACTGTCGGGCTCACCGTTATCGGTGCGGCGCTCTCGATATTTGCCGCCTTCCGAAACTCGGCAAGCTACGAACGATGGTGGGAGGCGCGAAAAATCTCGGGCTTGATTGTCGTCGAGCTGCGTAATCTGTCGCGTCAAGCGAATTTCTACATCGCGAAAGTGCCAGATGACGATTTGCCTCGTCGCATCACGCTTCGCTGTATCGCATTCATGCAGGTAACCCGCGATTTCCTTCGTGACCGTCACGGCGAACAAGAAGTCGCCCGCTATCTATCGCCCGAAGAAGGCGCGGTGGTGGTCGCGAGCCGAAATGGGATGAGTTGCCTGCTGGGCCGTTTCAGCGCGGACATCGCCGAAGCAGTCGCGGCCGGTCGGCTCTCGCCGCAGATGGCGCGAGCACTAGAAGAGAAGGTTTCGGCCCTGGCCTCGGCCTGCGGCATGCTGGAGCGCACAAAGGCCACGCCGATACCGTTCTCCTACACGCTGGCGCTGCGCCGTCTCACTTACATGTTCTGCTTTCTCGTCCCGTTCGGCATTCACGACGCGTCGACATATTGGACGCCGCTGCTCGCCGCGATCATCTCTTATATTTTCTTTGGTCTCGACGTGCTCGCGGAAGTCATGGAGTCCCCCTTCAGCGACACCTCCATGGTGATTCCGCTGGATGCGATGACGCGGGGACTCGAGATCTACGTTCTGGAGTCGCTGGGTGAAAAGAATTTGCCGGAGCCGATCCGTCCGAAGGGTTTCGTACTCACTTGATGGGACACTCCGTAGATTGACCGATTTTCAATCCAGTGTGGCCGGTTGCGACCTTTGCATTTAGGAAGTTTGTGAAAATAATCGAGCATCCACTCGAGAGCGCCACTGCGCAACGGGCGCCAGGCCGTGTTGCAGGTCACGGCACGCAAGAGAAAATCAAGAAGAGCAATTCAGCAAGGGAGGAAAGACATGGCGGAGAGCGTCTACAAGATCATCGAAGTGGTCGGGACCAGCAGCGAGTCTTGGGAAAAAGCGGCGACCGCCGCTATCGAGCGTGCGTCGAAAACCCTGAGAGACTTGCGGATTGCAGAGATCGCGCAGCTCGACCTGCAGATCGGGGACGGCAAGGTGCAGGCCTATCGCGCCAGAGTGAAGCTTTCCTTCAAGTTCGAGGAATAACAATCAATCGGGCCGGTGTTCGCTCAGCAGGCTGAGTGACGGCCCTTGCGAGGCCGCTCGTGTCTCAGTCGATAGAGGCGGTCGATCTTCGTGCCGATCCGACCGATGTCCATGCGCAGAGAGGATGACCCATGACGTTGCAGGTGAGGAAGACGGCGGTGTTGGGGGCCGGCGTGATGGGCGCGCAGATCGCCGCGCATCTTGCCAATGCAAATGTTCCTGTCGTTCTCTTCGATCTCGCCGCGAAGGACGGCGATCCGAGTGCTGTTGCCAAGAAGGCGATCGAGAATCTCAAGAAGCTGTCTCCGCCGCCAGCGGCAGTGAAGGATCGCTTCGGCTATATCGAGCCGGCCAACTACGACGAACATCTTGCAACGCTCGGGGAATGCGATCTGGTGATCGAGGCGATCGCCGAGCGAATGGACTGGAAGCTCGATCTATACAAGCGGATCGCCCCGCACGTTGCACCGAACGTCGCGATCGCATCCAACACCTCAGGACTTTCGATCGAGGAGATGGGGAGGGCCTTGCCCCAGAAGCTGCGGTCTCGGTTCTGCGGAGTGCATTTCTTCAACCCACCACGCTACATGACGCTGATTGAGATCATTCCCGTGGTGGCGACAGATCCGAAACTGGTCGACGATCTCGAGAGTTTCCTGACGACCAACCTCGGGAAGGGCGTTGTTCGTGCATTGGACACGCCCAACTTTATTGCAAACCGGGTCGGCGTGTTTTCGCTGCTCGCGGTGATGCATCACACGCAGGACCTGAACCTAACATTCGACGCAGCCGATGCCGTGACCGGTCCGCTGATCGGGCGCGCCACGAGCGCGACGTTCCGCACCGCCGACGTGGTCGGTCTCGATACGATGGCGCACGTCATCAAGACGATGAAGGACCGGCTGTCCGACGATCCCTGGCACAGATACTACGAGGCGCCTGCATATGTGAGCGCGCTGATCCAACGCGGTGCGCTCGGGCAGAAGAGCGGAATAGGCCTCTATAGGAGGGATGACAGGGAGGTCAAGGTACTCGACCTCGGCACTCAAGAATATGTCTCATCTGGTGCGAAGGTTGATCCGGACGTCGAGGCGATCCTCAAGCTCGGGGATCCCGCGGAGAAGTTCGCGAAGCTGAGGAAGAGTGAGCACGCGCAGGCTCAGCTTGTCTGGCGGTCTTTCCGCGACCTGTTCCACTATAGCGCGTACCATCTCGGATCCATCGCTGACAATGCGCGCGACCTCGATCTCGGAGTTCGCTGGGGATTCGGTTGGCGCGAGGGGCCATTCGAGACGTGGCAATCGGCCGGATGGAAGGTCACCGCTGATGCCATCAAAGCGGACATCGCAGCGGGTAACGCGATGGCAAGAGCGCCGCTCCCGGACTGGGTCTTCGACGGTCGTGTCGGCGTCCACACGCCGACGGGATCCTATTCGGCCCGTGCCGCCGTCATCAAGCCGCGCGCGATACTCCCTATCTATCAGCGTCAGCGGTTTCCGGAGTCGGTATTTGGCGAATTGCAGCCGATCGGCAAAATGTTGCTCGAGAGCGATACGGCACGTCTCTGGACAACGGAAGAGCCGGGCAGCGATGACGTGGCGATTCTCTCTCTGAAGAGCAAGGCTGGCACACTCGGGCCGCACGTGGTTGACGCGATCGTCGATGCCGTTGGGCGAGCGGAAGCCGGATACAGGGGTTTGGTAATCTGGCAGCGGAAGCCGCCATTTTCGGCAGGCGCCGACCTGAACGCGTTCATGGAATTCGTGGCAAAGAACGATTTCGACGGATTGGAGAATTTCATCGCGCGCTTTCAACGCATGACAGCGCGGCTGAAATATTCGCTGGTTCCCGTCGTGGCGGCCGTCAACGGTGCAGCGCTGGGCGGCGGATGCGAGATCGCGATGCACTGTGCACGTGTCGTTGCGTCGCTCGAATCGCCGATCGGATTGGTGGAAGCTGGTGTCGGTCTCGTCCCAGGCGGCGGCGGATTGAAGGAGTTCGCGGTTCGAGCGGCACGTTCGGCCCAGGCGACTACCGTCAACGATCCTCTGATGTTCCTCACCGGACCGTTCCAGACGATCTCGGGCGGAAGGACAGCAACCAATGCGATCGACGCGAAGGAAATCGGATTTCTACGCGAAAGCGATGTCGTCGCTTTCAATCCGAACGAAGTGCTCCACGTCGCGCAACAGACCGCGCGATCGCTTTCGGAAGCAGGCTATCGACCTCCACTGCCTCCGAAAGGAATCAGAGTCGGCGGCCGCGGTGGAATCGCGACGCTTGAACAGTCGCTCGCAAACATGCGCGGGGGCGGCATGATTTCGGAGCATGATTATCACGTCGGCAGGGCCGTCGCGACCGGCCTTTGCGGTGGCAACGTAGAGACCGGAACGCTGGTCGACGAGGAATGGCTGTTGTCGGTCGAACGGAAAATGTTTGTCGAACTCGGCAAGACGGAGAAGACCCAGATGCGCATCAAGACGATGCTGGAGACGGGCAGACCGTTACGGAACTGAAACGGCCGGGCGCGGCCACGGATTTTCGATGATCGGAGGGAGGGAGAAGTGGTCAATCAGGTTCAAGATGCCTATCTCGTCGCCGCCGTCAGAACGCCTGTCGGGAAGGCCCGCGGCGTCATGCGGAACGTCCGTCCCGATGATATGCTCGCGCACGTAATACGGGCCGCGATGGATCGCCTACCTGCGCTCGATCCGAAGCTGATCGAAGACGCCATCATCGGCTGCGCCATGCCAGAGGCGGAGCAGGGCATGAACGTGGCACGCCTGGGCGTCCTCTTGGCCGGGTTGCCGGACAGCGTACCAGGTCTCACGATCAACCGCTTCTGCAGTTCCGGCGTGCAGGCGGTGACGATGGCGGCGGACCGCATCCGTCTAGGTGAGGCCGACGTGATGATCGGCGGCGGTACTGAGACGATGAGCATGATGCCCACGATGATGGGCAATAAGCCTTGCTACAACCCCGCGATCTTTGAGAAGCAGGAAAGCATCGGCATGGCCTACGGGATGGGGCTGACGGCTGAGAGGGTCGCGGAGAAATGGCAAGTTAGCCGGGAAGACCAGGATGCGTTCGCGCTGACGAGCCATCAAAAGGCGACAGCGGCAATCAAGGCCGGCAAATTCCAGGATGAAATATCGCCATACACCGTGCGCACCCATGTACCGGACTCGAAAAGTGGTGCCGCCAGGATCGTCGAGGCGATCGTCGAGGACGACGAGGGTCCGCGGCCCGACATCAGTCCGGAGGCGTTGACCAAATTGCGGCCTGTGTTTGCTTCGAAGGGAAGCGTGACTGCCGGAAATGCATCGCAGATGTCCGACGGCGCCGGTGCAGCCATCCTCGTCAGTGAGAAGATCCTGAAGGAACACAATCTCACGCCGCTGGCACGGTTCGTATCGGCAAGCGTCGCTGGCGTGCCTGCCGAGATCATGGGGATCGGGCCCATCGAGGCCGTCCCCCGCGCGCTGAAGCTCGCCGGGCTCAAGCAGGACGACCTCGATTGGATCGAATTGAACGAAGCGTTCGCAGCCCAGGCACTGGCCTGCATGCGGACACTCAATCTCGACCCCGCAAAGGTGAATCCGCAGGGGGGCGCGATCGCGCTGGGCCATCCCCTCGGGGCTACTGGGGCGATTCGCGTCGCTACGCTCGTCAGCGCCATGCAGCGCGATCCGAAGATCAAGCGTGGCATGGTTTCGATGTGTATCGGCACCGGCATGGGCTTCGCGGCAATATTCGAACGGGTCTGACATGTCGAAGCGTTTTTCAAGCGAGGCGACGCGGATGGAACTTGGCCGACGAGAAGAACGAAGGTGGGAGGAGGCGATGGCAGCGAACGGGCAAACGCGTCCTGCGCCACATCGTGCGGCGTTCTCGTCTCAGCTTGAATCCAACGGCGGTTATGGCGCTGCCGGCGGAGATCGGTCGTGAACGGCGATATAACCGAGGCCGGCGGGATTGCTGCTGCGGTTGAGGCGAATCGACCTCTAAGAGCGACCTCTGCGGGATTCGTGGACTACAGCGCGATTCCGGAGAGTCGGCAGGGCCAGGAAGCTTCGCTGCACCGGGTGCTGATTGTCGGTGGCGGGGCCGGCGGACTCGAACTTGCGACGCGGCTGGGGGATCGTCTCGGCAGACGGGGCAAGGCATCGGTAGCGCTTCTCGACAGGACCCGCGTGCACGTGTGGAAGCCGCATCTGCACGAGATCGCTTCGGGCACGCTGGATATCGCCGTCGATTCGGTCGAGTACCTTGCCCACGCGCGAGCACACCATTATCGCTTCCGTGTCGGCGCGATGTGCGGGCTTGATCGCGAGAAACGACAAGTCTTTGTCGAACCGACGCTCGATGAGGATGGTCGGCAACTGATCCCGCCGCGTGTTCTGGGCTACGATACGCTGATCGTCGCGGTCGGAAGTGTCGGCAACGACTTCGCCACGCCAGGTGTCAAGGAGCACGCCATCGCCATCGACAGCGCTGATGAGGCGGCGAGGTTCAATCGCCGGATGATCAACGCTTGCGTCCGGGCCAACGCTCAGTACGAACCGCTGCGCGAGGGCCAATTGCATTGTGTCATCATCGGCGCTGGTGCCACCGGCGTGGAGCTGGTGGCGGAGTTGCACAAAACCATGCGCGATATCGCCGCCTACGGACTGGACAATATCGACTTCGACAGATTGATCAGGCTCACCATCATCGAGGCCAGCGCGCGAATTCTTGGTCCCTTGCCGCAGCAGCTGGCCGAGTCGACGGCGGACATGCTGGACCGACTCGGCGTGCAGGTGCTGACGGGCAGGCAGGCAGCCGAGATCACGGAAGATGGCGTAAGGCTCGCGAGCGGCGAATTCATTCCGGCGGAGATGGTCGTCTGGGCAGCCGGCATAAAGGCGCCCGACTTCCTCAAGGACATCGACGGGCTCGAGACCGACCGCATCAACCGATTGGTGGTTCGCGACACGCTTCAGACTACGCGGGACGACAATATCTTCGCGATCGGAGATTGTGCCTGCTTCGTCCTACCGGACGAAGGCAAGCCGGCTCCGCCGCGCGCCCAGACGGCTCACCAGATGGCGTCGCTCGTCGAGAAAGCTGTAAGCGCACGTCTCAACAAGCAAGCATTGCCGAAATTCCAGTATAGGGATTTCGGCAATCTCGTGAACCTCTCAGAGTACGGGACTGTAGGCAATCTGATAGGCTTGGTCGGCAACCGTAGCGTCTACCTGGAAGGCGTGTTCGCCCGCCTCATGTACCGATCGCTCTATAAAATGCACCAGCAGACGCTGCACGGAACGCTGAAGACTGCGCTCGTCACGGCTGCAAGTCTGATTTCGCGGCGCACCGAGCCGCGCATAAAGTTGCATTGAGGTTGATCGTGGAACCGGAACTTGGGGAATCCAGATGAGCGTAGCGATAGTTCCGACCGCAAAATCCGGCAAGACAGGAAAGATTGTCGCGGCGCGCGAAGCCGCACGGCTGATACGAACAGGCGATACTGTCGCGATCGGGGGCTTCTTCGGCATCGGCCTCGCTACGGAGGTCATCCACGAGCTGGCGGCGATCTTCGAATCCCGAGACGCCGAAGCCGCGTCTTTCGGCAAACCTCGCGATCTAACGTTGGTGTGGTGCGTTAGTCCTGGAGATGGTCAGCGGCGCGGAGCCCAGCGCCTCGCCCAACCCGGTCTTGTCAAACGTCTTATCGGAGGTCACTGGACCGCCGTGCCTGCCCTTTACCAGCTCGTGGCCGGAAATCAGGTCGAGGGCTACAACATTCCTCTCGGGCCGCTGTCGCAGTTGTATCGCGATATCGCCTCGGGCAAACCCGGCCATCTGTCGCGTGTCGGACTGGGTACCTTCGCCGACCCGCGCTTCGGGGGAGGGAAACTGAACGAAAGAACCACCGAGGACTTGATCGAGCTGATGACGGTCGGCGACAAGGAATACCTCTTCTACAAGGCGTTTCCAATCGACGTTGCGTTGATACGCGGAACGACGGCAGACGCCGACGGCAACATCACGATGGAACGTGAGGCGCTGACGGTGGACACGCTCTCGCTCGCGATGGCCGCGCACAACTCGGGTGGTTTGGTCATCGCGCAGGTCGAGCGTATCGCCGATGTAGGCACACTCAATCCGCGACAAGTGAAGGTTCCTGGCGCGCTGGTCGATTGCATCGTTGTGGCGACGACCCCGGAACTTCACATGCAGACCATCGCGGTTCCATACAATCCGGCCTTCGCTTGTGAGGTGCGCGTTCCATTGACCTCACTCGAAGCGATGCCCCTGGACTGTCGCAAGATTATCGCGCGCCGCGCGGCAATGGAGTTGCGCCCCAACAGCGTGGTCAATTTGGGAGTAGGCATTCCGGAGGGGGTCGCCGCGGTTGCTGCCGAAGAGAAGTGCGCTGATCTCATGACGCTAACCGCTGAGCCGGGAGTCATCGGCGGTATTCCCGCCGGCGGCGCGAATTTCGGAGCTGCGACCAATCCGCAGGCCGTCATCGACATGCCTTACCAGTTCGACTTCTACGACGGCGGCGGCCTCGACGCGGCATTTCTCGGCCTGGCTCAGGCCGACAAGGAGGGAAACCTGAACGTTTCGAAATTCGGCCCGCGCCTGGCAGGGGCCGGAGGCTTCATCAACATCAGCCAGAACGCGAAGAAGATATATTTCCTCGGCACATTCACGACCGGAGATTTCGAAGTGGCGGTCGCGGACGGCAAGCTTCTGATCGAGCGAGACGGTAAGGCGAAGAAATTCGTCAAGGAAGTCGAACACTGCACGTTCTCGGGCCCATTTGCGGCGCAAAACAACAGGGAGGTCCTCTACATCACCGAACGATGCGTGTTCCGGCTCACGAAACAGGGACTCGAACTGATCGAGGTGGCGCCGGGGATCGATATCAAGCGCGACATACTCGACAAGATGGACTTCGAGCCGATCATCTGTCAGCCGCGGGAGATGGACTCGAGGATCTTCAGGGTCGAACCGATGGGGTTGCGCGAAGGGCTCCTTCGGCTGCCGTTCGACGCCCGTTTCAATTACGATGAAGAGCACAACATACTCTTCCTCAACCTCTCCGAACTCGTGGTCAAGACCCACGATATCGTCGAGCGATATCGAGAGCGGATCCGGTCGATCGTCGAACCTCTGGGTCACAAGGTCTATGCTGTCGTCAACTACGACGGCTTTGAGCTCGACAGCGACTTTGAGGACGAATACCTCGACGCCGTGAAGGAGATCGGGGACCGTTATTTCCACGGCGTCACGCGGTTTGCCACCAGTGCCTTCATGCGGGCGAAGCTCGGCGACTCGCTCGCAAAGAGAGGCGTCGCGCCGCACATCTATGAATCGGAGGACGAAGCGAAGGGTGTCGTAAGGGAGACGACCTCCCGCACGTGATCGTTAGCGTCCGAGCGCACGCAATCGCTCGACCAAGGCGAAGTTGCGGAGCCATGCTGCGGCGCGTTGGGCGCCCGGATGAGGAAACAGGGGAGACATATCATGACTGATCCGATCACCGAAAAACTCGCCGATAACATCGGCCGCGCACGCGGCACCGACTACTTCTTGATGAAGGAGCAATTGAAGCCGGACGAGGCGGAGATCCTCAGGCAGGTGCGAGAGTTCGGCGAGGCGGAAGTTCTGCCGGTCGTCAATTCATATTGGGAGCGAGGCGAGTTTCCCTTCGAACTGGTCCCCAAGATCGCGGCATTGAACCTTGTCGGCGACCACAACATGCGAGAGCACGGATGCCGGCCGATGAGCGCGGTCGGCGCGGGGCTCGTGATGATGGAGTTGAGCCGCATCGATTCCAGCGTCGCGACGTTCTTTGCAGTCCATCTCGGACTCGCGATGCAATCGATCAACCTGCTTGGCTCCGAAGAACAGAAGTGCCGCTATCTGCCGGCGATGGCAAAATTCGAGAAAGTAGGTGCGTTCGCCCTGACTGAGCCAGATCACGGGTCCGATTCGGTTGCGCTGGAGACGACCGCCAAGCGGGAAGGCAACGAGTGGGTGATCAACGGTCGCAAGCGTTGGCCGGGTAACGCCGTATGGTGCGACTACATCGTGGTCTACGCCCGCGACGTCGCCGACAAGCAGGTCAAGGCGTTCGTCGTCGAGAAGGATAACCCCGGTTACAGGGCGACCAAGATCCAGGGCAAGATTTCGTTGCGTATGGTCCAGAACGCCGACATCACACTCACTGACTGTCGGGTTTCGGAGGACGCGCGCTTGCAGAACTGCAAGTCGTTCAAGGACTGCGCCAGAGTGCTCATGGGTACCCGTAACACCGTCGCCTGGGCGTCGCTCGGCAACGCTGTCGCGGCCTACGATATCTCCCTGAATTATGCTCAGCGTAGAGTCCAGTTCGGCAGACCGATCGCTAAGTCCCAGATGGTCCAGTCGATGCTGGTCAACATGCTCGGCGACGTCACCGCGATGCAGCTTTATTGCATCCGGCTCGGCCGGTTGATTGACGATGGGAAGCTGGACGAGACGATGGCCGCGTTGGCCAAGTATTACTGCAGCGTCAAGGGGCGTGAGGTATGTCGGATGGCTCGCGATGTGCTCGGCGGTAACGGCATTACGCTCGATTTTCATGTCATCCGGCATATGTGCGACATGGAAAGTCTGGTGACATATGAAGGAACGGCGGAGATCCAGTCCTTGATCGTCGGACGGGACATCACCGGCCAAAGCGCCTTCGTGTGAGAGGCATGACGTCCGTCTGGTTCGGTCGGTGGACACGTCGAAGACGGACGACAGTGGCCGCAACGTCAGGGAGGGCGGAAGGCGATGGTCGTGCAACCTCGGCGGCGCGGCTCTCGCCGGGGCGGCGAAAAGTCGGGAGGGACAATGTCGGCAGGTAATGCGTCAGCCTCGGAAACCTCGACGAACGGGCAGGTCGATCTGGCGGAACAGGCGACGGAGGGCCTGCTCGGCCCGAATCCGTTTGTCGGGTTGCGGGTCGAGGATATTGTCACGAGCTTCCGCGCCATCGGTGAACAGGCGATGCTGCACCCAATGCTCGTCGTCGAGCAAGAGGCAGCGTTGATCCGTGAACTGGTCGCGGTGATGGCCGGCAAATCAGAACTCGCACCGCCGAAGGGCGACAAGCGCTTCGGCGATGAAGCCTGGCAAGAGAACCCGCTGTACCGAATGGTGCTCCAGGGTTATGTGGCCTGGACCAACGCGATTCTGGGATTCGTCGATCGTTCCGCACTCGACGAGCGAACCAAAGATCGGGCGCGCTTCGCCGTCTCGCTGATGACCGATGCGCTTGCCCCGACCAACACGCTTCTTGGAAATCCGGCTGCACTGAGGAAAACCTGGGAAGAGCGTGGCCAGAACCTGGCCAACGGATTGAAGAACCTCATCGACGACGTCAACAACAATGGCGGGCTTCCCTCGCAAGTCGACAAGAAGGCGTTCACCGTCGGGGACAACCTCGCGCTGTCCCCTGGCAAGGTCGTATTCCGCAATCCTGTCCTTGAACTGATCCAGTATTCACCCACGACAGACACCGTCTACGAACGGCCGCATCTCATCGTGCCGCCAGAGATCAACAAATTCTACGTGTTCGACCTGTCGCCCGGAAAGAGCATGGTGGAATACATGGTCGGTCATGGCCTGCAGATGTTCGCAGTAAGCTGGCGCAACCCGACGGCCGAACATCGGGATTGGGGCATGGGGGCCTACGTTGCGGCGCTTGAAGAGGCGATCGCTGCCGTGCGCGAAATTACCGGCTCGCCGGATCTGATTGTGCACGCGGCGTGCTCGGGCGCCATGACGGCCGCGGCGCTTGCCGGGCATCTTGTAGAGCGTGGAGACGCCAGCATACATGCCATGGTGATGATGGTGGCCGTCCTGGGGCAGACTTCCGAGGGAACGCTCAGCCTGTTTGCAACGGATGAGACCACGGCGGCCGCAAAGCTCAAATCGCAAACCGCCGGCGTGCTCGACGGCATGGAGATGAATCGCATCTTCGCTTGGTTGCGTCCAAACGATCTTGTTTGGAACTACTGGGTGAACAACTACCTCCTAGGCAATGCACCGCCAGCCTTCGATATCCTCTATTGGAGCAACGATGCCACCCGCTTGCCGGCCGCGTTTCACGCCGAGATCCTCGATATGTTCGCCGACAATCGCCTGCTCAGACCCGGCGTGATGAAGGTGCTCGGTAAGCCCATCGACCTTTCGAAAGTCACCTGCGACATGATGTTCGTCGCCGGGGTCACGGACCATATCACGCCGTGGAAAGGGGTCTACGATTCGGCCCGCGCATTCGGCGGGAAGACGGACTTTATCCTAAGTAGCAGTGGACACATCCAGAGTTTGATCAACCCGCCGACAAGCAAAAAAGCAAAGTACTTTCTCAATCCGCAGCTCGGACCTTCAGCTGACGATTGGTTGAAGCATGCGACGCCGGTGGGTGGATCGTGGTGGGGCCTATGGCAAACCTGGTCGAGCAAACGTTCGGGGAGCAGACGCTCTGCGCCGGCGACACTTGGCAGCGAGCGCTTTCAGCCGATCGGTTCGGCGCCCGGCAGCTATGTGCGCAAACCTTGAATAACCCTCGTTGAAGACGCGCTGAGTCGCGACTGATCGAACGCGAGAGCTGGCGTCGTTCTATTGCTTGTGGGATGCAATATTCGACGATTGGATCGCGATCCTCACCGCTGCGGTCCCATCAAGCGCTGGCCGCGCTCGGCACAGAGAATGTGATGATGAAGATTGGCAATCCACTGGCGCCCCGAGGTCGTCAGGTTCAGATACTTGATTCCGGCGGACAAATGCTTCGCGACGCTATTCCAATAAAAGGACGGATACTTGTCGATGAGATCGGCTGGGGAGGAATATCCAAGTTGCCGATTCATGCCGATCTCTTCAAATTCAGTATACAGTGCGTTCGCTTTGCGTGAATACATCGGATCTCCGAGCTGTCCGACGAGGTCCGCCGCCTGTACTAGCTTGCACTCCAGGCTGTCATCCTTTCCGGCCCGATCGATCGAACATGGAAAACGGGTGAATTCGATCGCTCTGACCACACGTGCTGCATCGACAATTGGCGAATTTCTTAGGCGCGCGAAGGCAAAAAGTTTCGAGCGATCGACATGGTAGGGTGTAAGCGAAGCATCTGAAGCACCGCGGGGAAGGGTAACCGTTCGACCGCTTTCGTCCACTACGAACTCGGCCTCAGTATCTCCGGCCAGGATACCGCGAACATAGCCGATATCGTGCAATAGGCAGGCAACGATGAGATGACCATAGTCGTCCGGTTCAACACGTTCGGATAGCGCCAGCCCTTGCAGGATGTCACGCCCCACCAAAGTAACCAGTATCGTGTGCTCGAAGCTATGATAAAGGGCATCGCTCCGTGCTAGGCACTCGATAATGCTCTTCGCCAGAGCCCCTAGGCGCTCTGCCTTATCGTCATGTGCTCGTCCGAAAATGCCGCGAAAGTCCCTGACGAGAAATTGCCCAAGCTTTCTTGCTGCCAAAGCTGCGACCATCTTCATATGGCCCTCCAACCGACTCGAGCTCAGTTCATGTGCGCCTTGAGTTTGTGATACCGATGTTTAGCGCTGCTCTGCAAATCCACTATCTTGGTCAAGCTACGCGATGATCCAACGACTTAAAAGGAGTTTCGTCTAACCAACCGCTGCTCTGACCGAATTGCAGCTGCCGATGGCCGATAGGGACCTGTGAGCCGGCGGTGGTCGCATCCGAGCAAGACCGGTGCTGCCGCCGGCGGGGTGCTGCATCGGCGCACTCTCTAGCACGACTGTTCGAGGCGCTTCGGTTCAACATTGACCGCTTCGTCAGCGACATCCGCGCCGCTTAGCCCTCACCGCCATCGCAGGCTTTGTAGGAGAGGTGACGACCACAAGCCTACCGCGGGAGTCTAGCGTTTGGGCAAAATGTCCGGCTTTGGAGCTTTCGGCCGTCTTGCGATCCTTGCAGCTCTGAGCACCGGTGGCGAGTCAATCAGATATGTCATGCTCGGTCGATCTCGCCGCCGACATGTGGTGCGCAAACCGCTAATCACCGCACGAATATCCGGCGTTGGGAACTCGGACGACTGAAGGCGGGAAGGACTTGACGCGTTCATGGAGAAGCGCCGGCCGGATTATGACCGGCCCTGGCGTCAATCAGATTGTTTGTGACACGGTGCCGTTAGCCGAGGCTTTCCGCGGACGTCTCGCCACGATTCTCCTTTTCTTCGTAGTTCACCTTAAGCCTTCGCCCGGTGCGCCGAAGCAAACAATCGGCCGGGATCTGGCAATTCTCGAACCGGAGCGTTACCAGCGGATGTGGTGCGACTGCGTCTATTCTTTCGGCCGGTCGACTGGATTTGTCGGATGGTGATGTTCATGGGATTTGACAGCATAGGTGAAAGTTGGAGGCTAGGAACTACCGGCGCCCTCAAGCCGAAGCGTCTGCATTTAAGGGATATTGGCATAATCACAGCAGTAATCTTCAAGACGGCTCTTCTGTCGTAGGATTGAATAGAGATGACGTGCACGCCGAGGCACAAATCTGTGGCGGCGATGTAAGGAGCCCGCAATGATTATCCTTGGTCCGATCGACTATCAAAAAGCCGCTGAACGGCGCCTTCCCATTTTCCTCTTCGACTATCTCGACAGAGGTGCGGTGACCGAGTGTACGATGAAGCAGAACGTCGACGAGCTCGCGTTCATCAATCTTCGCCAGCGCGTGCTCAGTGGCGTTGCGACGCCAAGCCTTGGAGAACGGTGACTGAGTAGGCCCATCCCTGGCGCCCCAAGAGCAATAGTATCAGTGCGGGTCGGCTTGGTGGGGGAGTTGGATGCCATGTGGAGCAGCCTTCGTTGTCGCAGCCTAGATTGGGCAGTGGCTGTTCTATTTTCCTTCATTTTGGTCGGTTGCGCTGCCAGACCTGGCCCGGAGGTGCTGACGCCCGTGGCGGCCTCGTCTGGCCAAAAGGCGCTGCAGATCTATGTGGCGACTACCCGCGAGCGCGAGACCTCGTCGGGGAACGAATTCACTGCAAACCGCGCCAACTCGCTCAACTTTGCAAAGTTTGTTGTCTCGGTGCCGCCCAACCACAAGTCCGGCGATCTCGAAATGCCGACCGCAACCCCCGATCCACGGATTAGCTTTGCTGTAGCAGATCAGGCCGTAATGAGCGAAGCCGATTTTCGCAAAGCCGTCGCCCCGCAAAGCGATGCTCGGCGAAAAAAGCACAAAGTCTTCGTTTTCGTACACGGGTTTAACAGCAACTTCCAAGAGTCGCTGTTCCGCCTCGCCCAATTGCAAGCGGACCTCAAAATCGACGGGATTCCGATCCTGTTCTCCTGGCCATCGCAAGGTCAGGTAGCAGCCTATGAAATGGACAAGCAAGCGGCAAGCTATTCTCGCGACTATCTGATGGCTTTACTGACCATGTTAAGCAGCAGCCCCGAGGTCAGCGATATTACGGTGGTGGCCCACAGCATGGGTGGCATGTTGACCGTTGAAGCTCTACGCCAGCTGCGTGTCGAAGGCAAAGACCGGGTGATTGCCCGGCTAGGCCGTGTTGTGCTGGCGGCGCCCGACATCAACGCGCAAATGTTCCGTGCCCAGGTACAAGCCATCGGTCCGCTTGAGCCACCTTTGCTGGTTCTTGTTTCCAAGGATGATGGTGCGCTTCAAGTTTCCAGTTTTCTTGACGGTGGAATTGCGCGTGCCGGTGATATCAACGTTGATGATCCCGTTGTGCAGGAGGCAGCCTTGAAAGAGAAAGTCCAAATCGTCGACATTTCCAGGCTCGCAAAGCACGACGATCTGGGGCATGACCAGTTCGTCAGTGTTGCTGTACTTTATTCACGATCGCACGACGAGGCCGTGCGTTATCGCAAGACGGCTGGCACATTCATCTTTACAGATGACGGTGAGACGTTCTTGCGGCCGATTAACATCGGAAATCAGGCGGCTGCGCAATGAACGGCTTGCAAGTGAACCGGCCCATAGACGGAACCGGTTGCCGCTGTGCAGCCGGCTACAATCGGACCAACCCTTCATTCTTCCAGGTCACTAGGTGAAGATGGAACGTCCAAATGTTCCGGTGATCATGATTACTGCCTACGGGGATGAGGCAACCAGAAAGAAGGCGACCGAACTCGGTGCGGCCGGTTTGCTTCCAAAGCCCATCGATTTCGGCCTCTTACGCCAAGAGGTCGACAAGCGCCTGCAGCAGGCTGCCTAGTATTGACCTGAACGATTTGTGGCTACTCTCTCTTCGATGAGTTCGCACACCCGTTTCAATTGAAGAGGAAGCCGCCGACAGCAAAGCCGAACCGTCCCTTGGATTAGTGATCGTTAGCCATTATTTTCGGCGAAAATCGATAGGAGACTTTCGGATTCTCGGGCTTCCGAACCTGTTGAAGCAAATTCGCGTATCATAAGGTCTTGGCTAGTCCAGCGCGATTGGAAATCCAGTTGGTGCCAGCGCGCTGCAACTGGAGTGACGAAGGATGGATCCACCTATCCCTGACTTCATCGCCACGGAAGCGCGCTTTGGCGCCCGCAACTACGAGCCGCTCGGTGTCGTCCTGTCGCGCGGCGAAGGCGTCTGGGTGTGGGATACGCAAGGCAACCGTTATCTCGATTGCCTCTCCGCCTATTCGGCGGTGAACCAGGGCCACTGCCATCCGAAAATCCTGGCCGCTATGGTGGAACAGGCGGGCAAACTGACATTGACCTCTCGCGCCTTCCACAACGACCAACTTGCCCCGTTTTACGAGCAGATCGCGGAGCTTACCGGCTCCCACAAGGTGCTGCCAATGAACAGTGGTGCCGAGGCCGTGGAGAGCGCGATCAAGTCTGTGCGCAAGTGGGGCTACGAGGTGAAGGGGGTGCCGGACGGACAAGCTGAGGTCATCGTCTGCGCCGACAACTTCCATGGACGCACGCTCGCTATCATCGGCTTCAGCACTGATGCGGCGGCACGCGAGCATTTCGGGCCGTTCGCGCCGGGCTTCAAGATCATCCCCTTTGGCAACGCCAAGGCGCTGGAGGAGGCGATCACGCCGAACACAGTCGCCTTCCTCGTCGAGCCGATCCAGGGGGAAGCCGGCATCGTCATCCCGCCGCCCGGCTATTTCGCGAAAGTACGCGAGCTCTGCACCGCGCACGACGTGATGTTAATTCTCGACGAGATCCAGACAGGGCTTGGCCGCACCGGCAAACTGCTCGCCGAGCAGCACGATGGCATTGAGGCAGATGTGACGTTGCTCGGCAAGGCGTTGTCCGGCGGCTTCTATCCAGTGTCGGCCGTCCTTTCGAACAACGCGGTGCTCGGCACCCTAAAACCCGGCCAGCACGGGTCGACGTTCGGCGGCAACCCGCTCGCATGTGCCGTGGCGCGGGCAGCCCTGCGCGTGCTTGTCGAGGAAGGCATGATCGAGAACGCGGCCGTCCAAGGCGAGCGCTTCCTCGCCGGCCTAAGGAACATCCGCGCCAACACGATCCGCGAGGTGCGCGGACGCGGGTTGATGTTGGCGCTCGAGCTTCACCCGGAAGCAGGTAACGCACGTCGCTACTGTGAAGCGCTGCGGGGCAGAGGCATCCTTGCCAAGGATACCCATGGACACACGATCCGCATTGCCCCACCGCTTGTGATAACCAGCGACCAGGTCGACTGGGCGCTCGAGGGGATCGAAGCTACGTTCAGGCAGTCCTAGCTACCTTTCGGCCCTCGCAGGCACGCCACACATCGAAGGGGCCGCGCTTCTAAAGCAAACCACCTTCGCAGCGAGCGCCGTTCTCCCTGAGAACGTCGCAACGAAATCGCAACGAATTGGGTGAAACGAGCGTGAACAAAACGTGGCGGAAACAACTTCCATCGCTAGAAATATCAATGGTTTAGTAAATAGGCATGGCGTTCGGGACGCAGGGGTCGCAGGTTCGAATCCTGCCACTCCGACCATTCCTAAGCCGTCTTCCTGTAAAAAAGGTTCTGATTGCTGGGGGTTGCCAAGTCAACGGCTTGTCGACCGCCTGGACCTTCATCAGACGCAAAGCGGCGTCCCGCGACGCGAGGGCGTCCGGGGCGATGCGTCATTCTCGGCCCTCGAAAAGCGAGGGCGCAGGGAATGCCGGGTGCCTGGCCGCACCCGCGGCCTCGCGTACGAAGGTAGAAAGTACGCGAGTTCGTCACCACAGGTCAGCCGAAGCGATCCGGCATTCCCTGCGCGATGGTTTTACGGCTTATACGCGCTCTCCCCGGAGTGCCGGGCTTGATAGCCTCCGTCGCCAGCAAGTCACCCCACTGACTTGATCCCAGCGTCGGGGGATCAGGACCACGCGATTTTGCCGTCCGCGCCCACGCCGTTCGTCCAACGGCCGAGCACGTCCACCGCATTCCACCCCAACGTCCGTGACGGTCGCGAAACGCCCCTCGATTCGAGAATGGAACAAAACGAGAACATAATGGTGATGCGCGGGGGTGTCAAGGGGCTTCGGATGCCGGTAGCAAACGGGCCCTAGTTCAGTCTCTCCGGCAAAATCATCGTCGAAATCTTCTGTTCCCCGCATCGGCTGCAGACATCGACCTCTCGCCGATTTCGAATCCCTCGCATATTCGAGCCCCTTCCGATTTGATCGGTAATCCTCGTGACGGGCTTTGAAAGCCGCAGTTCCTGAATAATACAACGGCCTGCTTGCGCAGGAAGTGAACAACGCGCTCTGCTGTATTCAGCCGCCCCTCCCATGCGAAGAAATTTCGAACTGAGACACCGTCTGTGCCGCGGCGCTAGTATACATCCTCCGGCGTCGTTGCCCGCATTGACGGTCGTTCCGCGAACCGCGTGTGCCAGGCCGAAAGCTTGGGTCGATGATCGCGCCAGGCGTCGTCGGCGAAGCGGAAGTCGAGATGTGCCAATGCCACCGCAACGGCGATGCTGCCGATCGTCAGCGGCTCGAGTTGCTCCGTCTCCTGTTCGAGCACGTCGAGCGTGGCCTTCGTCTTGGCGAGAAAGGCCGCCGCGAAGGCTTCCGACGCTTTCTCGCCACGGGCCTTCTCGCCAAGCCTCGCAATGTTGAAATTCATGATGCCGTCGCCGAGCGCATGCAGCCGCCTGACCTGCCAGCGGCGCGGAGCATTGCGCGCGAACAGCTCGGCCTTGCCGTAGGTCTCGTCGAGATATTCGGCGATGACGGGCGAGTCGATCATGACCGAACCGTCGTCGAGCAAGAGCGTCGGGATCTTGTTCAGCGGATTGAAATGCATGACCTCGGCATTGGTCGAACTGGTGGTGACGTTGACGCGCTGCAACTCGATCCGGTCGGTGATGCCAAGCTCATGGGCGACGACGACAACCTTGCGCACGAAGGGCGAGCGGGACGACCACAATAGTTTCACGCAAATTTCTCCATGACCGCCACTCGGGGCGTGCGATGCTGCCCCGGACACAGGGGCTGGACGCCCACTATAAGCTGTCGATCAACACCTTGAACATCTCGGCTTCCCGGACATCGAGCGCCTCGACGTCGCCGTCGGCGATGGCATCGCACAACGCCTCGGTGGTGAGCATCATCGCCAGGATTTCGGCTCTCGCCTGCCTTCCGGTTTTGTGCTTCTGGGCGAGCGCGACCTCGATCTGGCGGCGCCGCTGCTCGAGCCGCGCGGCATGCACGACGGCGTCGGTGGCGTAGAGGGCACGCAGGCTGGCGCGAAAAATCTTCCATTTGCGATGATGCTCCAGGACCACGCGCGCCAGGCGCAGGCGTTTTGAGGGCTCGTCCGATTTCAGCACCGCCGCAACTGCCTCGATCTCGGCGTCGACCCACTCCCGATACACCTCCAGGAAGATCGCCCGCTTGTCCTCGAAGTGGGTGTAGAACGTGCCCGGCGTGTAGCCGGCGGCGACCGCGATGCGGTTGGTGTCGGTGCCGTAATAGCCGACCGAATTGAAGAGTTTTGCGGCGGCATCGACCAGCGCGCGGCGGCTCGCTTCGGGATCGCGCGAACGCTTGTGCGGGCGGGGGCCTGCGCGATCGGAACGCTTCTGGGAAAT
>Ga0210406_10001067_pt1 | contig 34985 bp, 35 predicted proteins | sample IncBWC30MmetaG_FD_155454 | JGI IMG/M metagenome (GOLD analysis project Ga0210406, IMG submission 155454) | Forest soil microbial communities from Barre Woods Harvard Forest LTER site, Petersham, Massachusetts, United States - Inc-BW-C-30-M | ecosystem: Environmental > Terrestrial > Soil >... | reverse complement strand
TCGGCTAATACTCGTACTTCCCGCCGCGCTCCAGCGCGCGCTTGTAGGCGTCGCGCGCGTGGATACGCTCGAGAAATGCCATTGATTTGGGGCGGCCGGCATTCAATCCGGCGCGGGCTACCGCGATCTCCAGCGGAAAGCTCATCTGTACGTCGGCAGCGGTCAATTGCTCCCCGGCAAACCATGCATGCGCGCTGAGCTCAGTCTCGATGAAATCCAAATGGCGCTTCAAGTTGGGTGCAATGAAGGCATTGGTGACGGTTGCGGCAATCCGGCGGGCGATTGCGCTGACGGGCCATGGCGCGGGATTGGCGGCAACCCGGTCGAATACCAATTTGAGCAACAGCGGCGACATCGCCGAGCCTTCCGCATAGTGCAGCCAGTACGTATAGCGCAGGCGCTGTGCCGTGCCGGCGGGTGGGATCAAGCGCCGTTCGCCGTATTTATCCACCAGGTATTCGATGATCGCCCCGGATTCCGCCACCGTGACATCGCCATCGACGATTACGGGAGACTTGCCGAGCGGGTGAATCGCGAGCAGCGACGGCGGGGCCAGCATCGTTCTGGCATCCCGCTCGTAGCGTTTCACCTCGTAAGGAACACCGAGTTCCTCGAGCAACCACAACACCCGCTGCGACCGGGAGTTGTTGAGATGGTGAACCACGACCATCGAAGTATTGTAGACCTAGGAACCGGTCGGCGCGAACCAATCAGCCTTGACTGACCGGAACTCAGGGAGCGCTTCACAACGAGCCGCAACCGCGCTCAAGGCCGGATACATCACCGCATCCCGATTGATGTCCATTGCCTCGCTCAAGAAGGTATAGACGCAGGTCGCGGTGATGTCGGCCTGAGTAATTCGGTTGCCGATCAGCCACTCGCCGCCGCGCACCTGGCACAACCGGTCCAGTTCGGCGAGCGCAGCATGCATCTGGGTGTGACATCGCGCCACCCAGGGCCGATAGCGCTTGTCCGGCGGGCGAAATGCAGTCTCGTACACCTGCATCACGCCTTTCTCCGCGCCGCCGACGGCCACCGCGATGATGCGCAATGCCTCCCGTCGAGGTTCGCCCGATTGGGGCAGGAGCGCGCGCCCCGCACCTGCATTCTCGTCGAGGAAATCCAATATGGCGGCGGACTCGATCAAAGTGTCGCCGTCCCCCTGCACCAGCGCGGGCACTCTTCCGAGAGGGTTGAACTGGCGAATCAGCTCGAAGTCCTTGCCCACGGACCAGTTGCGATGCTCGAAGGGCACCTGCAGGAGATTCATGCTGACTGCGACCCGGCGTACGAAAGGCGAATCGAACATGCCGATGAGAATCATGTCAACAAGCTCCTAGTGGCCACCCTTCACCACCAACCCAGCCACGGCCAGGGCTTCTGCCAGTTGCGCTTCGATGCGCGCAGCTTCGCTGCGCTGGATGTATTGCAAATGCATCGTGGGTCCGGTCAGCACCTCGATGCCTCGTTTCAATACGCTGCCCGCAGCGCGGATCCCTGCCTTGTGCTGATCGAAGCGCTGCGCCGGACTATATTTGCTCATGCCCACATACACTCCGTATGACTCATTGCGGTCAGAAAAATCCAGAAGCACCAAGTAAATGTTCGACCGCCCCTTGGCAGCGGCCCTGAACTCCAGCGCGATTTCGTAAGCCTGCGGCAGCCAATCGATGTAGCGCATCGGCAGCCACTCCGGAACCGATGCCGCAGCGCTTGCCCACAGCCGTTCGAGCGCACGCTCAATGTTAATGGACATTGCTCTGCGCATCCACAGCTCATGGATGCAGTGGGCGCCGAGCAGTCCGTCTGCCTCGGCGAATGCTCGCTTCAGACGATTGGCGATGTCATCCGGCGCCAAATCTTGGAGTGGCCGACTGCCGGGCGGAGTTTTGACGTCATTGCGCAAGCACGACGCATTATAGGGGAGATCGCCGCGCGCGGATCACAGCGAATGATCATCGTCGCGCGTGCGACTTGCGGCATGGCCTTTGCTCGGTTCGGGCTGGGCTTGTGCTTCGCGCCAGCGCCGCCAATTCTCCGCCGACTGCTTGCGGATCTCTTCGATGCTTTTGGGTTTAGCCGCGGCGTCGGCCGGCTGCGCGGATCGCTGCAGCCGCGATTCCACTCTGGCCTGGTGTTCCTCGCGAATGCGTTCGGCGACCACGCTTCTAAGCCCGTGCCGTTCCATTTCAAACGCCGCGCGCGGAATGTGCGGTGTGGGTTCGCGGTCAATGCCTTGTGCCGCGAGTGTGCGATGATCGATGCGCGCGCCAAGATGCGCCTCTTGAAGGGCTGCATTCGTGGCTTCTGACCAACGTTGACGGACATGAAGCAGCTCATCGATGGCGGGACCCAGGCCCGCCGCGCGGCGGTTCGCATCACTCCATTCAACCGTGGTTTTTGCCCCCAAGCCCTCGATGCTCACCTCGCGCGTGGTTGCCAGCAGGTGCGCGTGAAAGTTGCGTGGATCGCTGCCGGGAAAATCTCTTGGCGCGTGAATGGCGACATCGAGCGCGAAACGATAGCGCTCGACCAGCTCATGCGAGAACCCCATCACCAAGCTCAATCGATGCTCGTGCGGCAGTTCAGCCGGCAAAGCCACGAGATACTCGCGGGCGACGCGCGAGTTCTTGCGGGTCTCAGCGCTCTCGGCCGTATTCCATAGACTGGCCCGATCTTGCGCCCAGCCCATGGCGTCCGCGGCAAATTCACCCGGAAGAATGATTTCCTTGTGCATGACATCCTGCCGGTCGGAGTGATCGTAGGTCTTGCCGGTGCGCTCGTCGCGGATGCGTTCGCCGGCCCGGTACGCGGCGGCGCTCACGGCACTGCTGCCGCCGGAGCGGCCGAACGTCTTGAGGTTGAGGAAGTAAATCGCCAAGGGTGCCAATGCCCGGCTCAACGCTTGGCGATGTGCACAAAGAATTCCGGGTCGACTGCATAACCCGCCGCCACCGCTCGGAAAGCTTGGCGTACCTCAATGAGCGAAATGGTCTGCGCCTCATCCGCATGACCCGGCATGAAGCCGCCGGTCTCACAGTGCAGTTCGTCATCGTTGAGCAGTTCGTCGCAGTATTGGCAATGGTTTGCCCAATACGGATCGGAACTCTCCGGGTCGCGAGTTAGACGAAAGAAGCTGCAAGCCTGCGTCAATCGGCGTCGTACATCTTCCGGCAACTCGGTCACGTAAAATAAAAACGCGCTGACATCGGCCGACTGCCATTCGTCTTCGATCAAGACCTCGTGAGTTGCCGGCAGAGCCAGGGCGAGCACGCGTGTCCATTGGTCGCAGGACAGGCACTGCACCTCGGTCTGCGCGATGTAGTAGCTGGAAGATCGAATGTTGGCGTCGGGCACTTGCACGGCTATCCTTTGGAGAACGCGACTTTGAGCCACACCGCGGACGATGCGGTTTTGAGATAGCCGCACATGTCGGGCAGCTGCTCGAGCTCGGACGCCATGACGGCCGGCTCAGTCACATGGTTGTGGGTGGTGCTGCGCGACCGGCGTCCGCCACGGGCGGCCAAGCCGCTTTCGCGGTCCTGGCCGCGCGATTCCTGCCGCCTCAGTACTTCGCGGTCGCCGATGAGCCGCGAGGCGAATAGCGAGGTGCCGCCGTTTTCGCTGCCTGAGCAGCGCAAAATCAGGGTGTTGCTGCAGTTTTCCACAAGGGTCTGCGCCTCACCGTGACCATAGGTACTGGAGACTTGGGCAACGGATTGGAATCCCAGGACGCAGCGGCAGCCAAATTTACGCAGCCGCGCCAACGCGTCCTTGAGGCCATCGATGGCGCCCAGCGCGTCGAGCTCGTCGATGACGAACCACAGTCTCTGGTCGCCGCGCGGTGACTGGCTCATGGCTTCGAAAATCGCGAGGTGCATCCAGGTCGCGATCAGTGAGCGCAGCGCCGCTATTTGGCCGGCGCGATACGGGATGAACAGCATGCCGGGAGACCCGCGCGCCTTGACCCACTCGCGGACGGAAAACAGCCTCCCGCGTTGGCGCTCGATGTACTCGAAGGCCGCGATCGCGGATCCGGTGACGGAGCGGATGGACCCGAACATACGGGCGTTGTCGGGATCTAGAAAGGGCTGAGCCGGCGTACCGGCGACGATGGGCCGCAGTTCGTCCGCGGACGCGACGGTCAGCAAACGCCACAACTCGCCGGGGTGGCCTGCGCCGGAAAACCGGCAGCGGCGCAGGATGGCGGCGAGAAAGGTACGCGCGTAGCCGCGCCACTCGCGCGCCGAAGCATCCTCGCTGTCCGGAATCAGCCCGCGCGCCAACTGGTCGACATCGAAGCTCTGTTGAATCTCAGCGAACAGATTCCATTTGGCGGATTGCGGCTCGAACGGATTGAGCACGATGTCGCCGCGATAGCGGTCGTAAAAATGTTCGACATACCCTGCATCGGGATCTGCAAACACGGCGCGATCGCCCCGCGCGATGGCGCAGCCCAGCAGTTCGCGAATGGCAGTGGACTTGCCCGTGCCGGTCGTGCCGATGAGCTTGAAATGCTTGGTCTCGTCCGCCGGCGGAATGGCGATGCCGGCCAGGGTTACGCAGTCAGAAGATAATTTTTTGCGGCGGGCACTGCGCCGCTGCATCGATCTGCCGTCGGACAACAGCGCGCCGCGCCTGTGCGCATTTAAGTCACTGCGCCGCAGCCCCCGAGCGCACAGCTTTGCGCACAAGGCCGCCGCGAGGGTGAGCGCGGCCACCAGCACCACGGCGCTCGGGCTTTGCAGTTGTTCGAGCACAGCGGGCAAATTCATGTCCCTAGTAGCCCTCGATCACGAAGTAGTCCGCCTTCTCGCCGTAGCTCGGGGCCTTGCGATCCACACGAACACAGAGGCGCTTAGCTTCGCCGCATCGCCGCCAGTCGATGCGGCCGCCCTGCTGTTCGAGCCTCGCAATGCTCGCCGCCAGTTCCTCGCGCCGGGCGCGCAATATTGCGATGTCCGCGGGCGAAGGCAGCGCCCAGCGCGCCAGGGCAATTGGAATCCCGCTGCAGAGCATGGCGCCGGCGAGGCTCAGCAACATGCCGCGCCAGGCGGCGCCGCTTCTCAGCTTCTGAAGGGCCCGGGTTGCGCGGCTGGTTTCCGCGGTCAGCATCTGCAACTCATCGACCAAGGTGCGCCGGATTTCATCGCGCACGACGGCGTCGAGATCTGCGGTGTGAGCTCGCAGTTTTTCGAGCTGGCCCTCGGCGAGCTTTTGATGGACCTGGGCGCTCTCCATGAGGAGGCCGACCTTCATCGTTGTGTCGTCCGCCACGGCGCGATCACTCATGATTGAAGTCCGACGAGCGCTGCTGCCCGGCGGCGCGCGGCTCGATCGAGGTCGATTTGAGTTCATTCCACGCGCTCTTGGCATCAAGACGAACCCGCTGCCAGGTCGGATCCGATGCGTATTTCAGGTATCCGGCAAGATCGGGGAGCTGCTCCACCTGCGATGGGAGAACCGCGGCCTCCACCGCAAAGTGTTCGTTGCGCGAGACGGACTCCCACCTCTCGTTGGCGCGACGGCTCGTAGACACCGTGGTTCGCAGTACCTCGCGCTCGCCAATGAGCTGCGAGGCGAACCGCGCCGTGCCGCCGCCCTCGCTCGCGGAGCAACGGAGAATCAAAGTGTTGCCGCAGTTCTCGACAATCGTGTGGGCGTCCCCCTGCCCATAGGTACTCGAGACTTGGGCGATCGATTGGAATCCGAGGACGCAGCGTCCATTAAATTTTCGCAGCCGTGCCAGCGCATCCTTGAGTCCATCGATCTGGCCCAATGCGTCCAATTCATCGACGACGAACCACAAGCCTTGCTTTTGCTCGCCCTGATTCATGGTTTCGAAAATCGCGAGTCGCATCCAGCCGGAAATTGTGGAGCGCAGCGCCGCGATCTCTCCTGCCTTGTAAGGGATGAACAGGACGCCCGGCTGCTCATCGCTGACCCAGTTGCGCACTGAGAAACTCGTGCCCTTTTGCTGCGCAACGTACTCGAGCGAGCCGACGGCGGAGCTCGTGACCGAACGAATGGAATCGAACATACGACTGTTGTGCTCGTCCAGAAAGGGTTGCGCCGGCGTGCCGTGAAGGAGCCCGCGCAATTCGCCGGCGTCGGCAACCACCAACAGGCGATAGAGTTCGCCCACATCCGAAACACCACCTTCACGAGCCTGACGGGTCACCGCCGTAAAGAAGGTGCGTGCGTAGCCGCGCCAACTGCGATCCTGTCCGTCGTGATCCGGGATCAGCGAACGCGCCAATTGGTCAACGTCATGGGTTTTGCGGATTTCCGCAAATAGATCCCATTTCACCGAGCGCTCATCGAAGGGATTGAGGATGATGTCGCCACGGTCCTGCCGATAGAACCGCCGCAGGTAGCCACCGTCCGGATCGGCGATGACCGCGCGATCGCCGCGAGCCAGTGCGCTACGCATGATCTCCTGGATTGCGGTGCTCTTGCCCGTGCCGGTGGTACCGATCAATTTGAAATGTTTGGTTTCATCCTGCGCGGGCACTTCAAGGCCGGCCAGGGTGATTCCCGCGCTGTCGGAAGGCCTGCGGGATTGCGCCTTCGCCGGCGACGGTTGCTCTGCGACGAGGGAGCCGCGCTGATGCAATCTATTGGGGGGACCGCCCCGAGCGATCACCTTGCCGCCCGTGTAGCCGAGCACGGCGCTGATGCCGGTGGCGGCGATAACCTGCATGGATCCGTGAAAGCCCAACGTCGCAGCGGCCACCGCCGCCACCGCCGTCAACGGCGCGGCCACCATCGGCGAAAACACGTAGTGTTTAAAGTTCGCGCGCGCCCGCGCCAGACCGGCGAGCATCGGTCCCTGCACGGCGGCGTACCCCATGAGAATGCCCGTCCAACCATGCAGGAGCGCGCTCATTGCCGCTTGCGCTCCGGGTCGTACCAAATCTCCTTGATGAATCGTTCGTGGCGCTCAACGCCGAACTGAATCACCACATCGACCAGCATGTACAACAGGCTTTTGATATCGCTGCGGGCGAGTTCTCGGCCGCCTTGGTTCTGCTTTACCAACAGCACCAGCTGCTCAAAGGCCAGCTCCGCGCTGGTGGCGTGAACACTGGTGATGGAACCCGGATGTCCGGAATTGACGTTGCGCAGATAATCGAATGCTTCTTCGGCGCGCAATTCCGCCAATAAAATCCTGTCAGGCTTCATTCGCAGACACGATTCCAACAACTGCTTGGGTGTCACACGGGCCACGCCCTGATCGTCCTTCGAATAGAACAGACGCACGTGATTGGGGTGCCGGTCGAGCACCAGTTCCTTGGCGTCCTCGATGGTCACCAGTCTTTCGTCGCTCGGAATCTCGCGAATCAATGCCTTGGTCCAGGTGGTCTTGCCGGAACCGGTCGGACCCGACACCACGATGTTCTTGCGGCTGACCACCGCGAGACGCATGAATGCCTCGAATTCGCCTAGGCCAAGCAGTCGCAGCAGTTCGTGCTCAGTCTCATCGAGACACTGAGCCGCCTGCTTCGCGCGCCGAAAAATGCCGCGCCCCGCCAATTCTTCGATGCTCCAAACCCTCTCGGCCGGCCGGCGAATGGCGATCGCCACGCATCCCGGTGTGGTCGCGGGCGGCATGACGATCTGCACGCGCTCTCCGCTGGGCAGCGACGCCGACAACAGGGGCGAGGTTGCATCGATGCGCTGTTGAGTGGAGTTGGCGATCAGCTTCGCCAGCCGGCCGCACCAGTCGAAGTCGGCAAAAGCCAGGTGCTCGCGCTGCCATCCCAAATGAGTTTCCAGAAATGCCTCGTGGGGACGATTTATGCACAGCTCCATCACATCGTCGCGGCTCAAGAGCGGTCGCAGCGCGTGCAGGGTGAGCGCGAGCGCCGAGGCTTCGGCACCGCCGCTATCGCTCAGCTGCGGACTTGAGCTCATACACAGACCTGAAATCCAGATCCCGCGCGACCAGTACCTGGATGCGGTCGCCCTGATGCTTGACCACCGTCGGGGGAATGTTGATGGTGCCCTTTAGCACCTCGGTCATGACGTCTTGTGTCCCGGAAGGATTGACGATCACGGTGCCGCTGTTGCCGCGGCTCGATTGAACCGCGGCCTGAATGCCTCCGTCGAGGATCGACACCAGTATGGCGGCGCCGAAGCGTTCCCAAAAATGTCGATCGATGTTTCCCGGCAACCCGGAACGCCCCAGTTCGTCAGCGCCGGGTGATGCCAGCGGCACGATGACGCCGGCCGGTGTACGCGCTTCATCCCACAGCACGAATACCCGCGCTGAACCCTGCTGCACCTGCCCGCGAGTCTCGCCGACCAGCTTGGTGCCGCGCTCCAGCAGCACGACCTGTCCATCGACGCCGAAGGTATCGGTCGCCATCACGCAGGTGGTCATGCCGGGCAGCGTCGAATCAATAGCGGTTTCCAAGGTGCAATCGAGAAACGCGCCCTTGGGCAGCAGCAGTCTTTGTGTGGGCAGCACCTGCGCGCGAACGGCGGTGGTCACACGGGGCCGGATGAGCGCGCCCAACTCACCGGGTTCCTTGAGGTCCGCGCCGGGCGGAAACGGCGATGCGGATGAGACCGGCGCGGAGATCGGCGTCGAAGAACTCTGCGGCGAGAATACCGCTCCCGACAATTGCCGTTCGAGTTCGAGTTGCGCCGCTGTTTTCACGGGCGGCGCGCCATAAGCAACATTGCTCGGTGCCGGCGCCAGCGGAATCTCGCGAAGCGTCGTCGCCGACAGAGCCAACGCCGGCTGATCCTGCTGCTGCGGCTGCAGCTGCGGCAGCGGCCGCTCGGCGGCCGCCGGCGGTGGATCAATCCTTCCCAAGCTCGGCAGCGGCATGTCGCCCTGCGCACGTTTTGCCGAGGCCGCCTGTACGCTTTGACGCGCTCGCGATTGGCGCGTCATCGTATTGGCGTAGTACCAGGTGAGCATGCCCAAGCCCAGCACACTCATGAGCGAGATCGCCAGAACATTGCTGACTCGCGATTGAACCGAGGGCGGCTGACGCAGGGTCGTGCCGTCGCGCTCGCCTCGAACGGCCGAATCGGCTTCTTGTTCGTTCATGGCACGCCTCCCTGCACACGCCGCTCGACCTCCGGCGCCACCGTGCCGGATTCCAGGCGTTTGCCGCCGCCGGCGAATCCGCGATTGATGACGCATCCGGTGAGCTTCCCGCGGCGCAGGATGAAGCGTTGTGCCACGCGATGAATGACCACATCGCCGGCATCCAAGCTGAAGTTCAACAGCGACTCGCTGTCGTCCGCGTTGCGCACAAAGATCGCCGGCAGGTCGGAGTTCGCGGCGAAGGTGAGGCGGGTGTGGACGCCGTCATCGGAGGCGGCGGCCGGCCGCAGGGTGCGCTCGCCGCAATACCAATAGTCGATGTTGCGAATTCGATTGTTCGAGGCACCCTCCAACTGCGAGTCGAGCCTCTTCGCCGCGGCGTCAGCGGCGAATTTTGCGGTGGATGGCGCGTAGGTGAACCGCAAGGCGTAGACAAGGTCATCCTCGCCGGGGCGCTGTGATGAGGCGCTGTAGTCGAATTGGTAGTGCCGGCGGCTGGTCAGCACCGTGAGGTTGGTCGCCACCTTGGCCGCCTTTGGCTTCAGGAACAGATGATTCTCCTGGCCGACGAATGCCAGCCCTTCCAAATCGCCTGATCCCAAGCCCACGAAGGTTTCGCCGGGCTCGAACTCCAAGTCAATCTGATAACCGACGAAGCCGTGCAAGCGATAGACTTCGTCGCTGTCGTAGGCGGCGGTTCGAATTCGGGCATCAAGCGCGCCCTTCGCCGGAACTGTTTCCGCCCACGCGGCCTGCCACACAGTTACCGCAAGGCCAAACGCGCAGATCCTCAGCATTGGATTTCGCATGCGTGCGCTCATCGTGTCTCCCTCGCAACTGCCGACTCCTTGGCTGGCGCCGAGTCCTTCACCAGCGTTTCGCCCACGAGTTCAGGCTCCGAGCGGAAATCCAAGATCTTGAAGCCCAAGGGATTCCAGCGGCGCGTCTTCGGATCCTTGGCCGCTTCACCGTAGGCGTATTGAATGGTTGCAACCCAGTGGGTGAAGGATTCTTCGGCGCCCGCTCCTTGCCGCGCCGCTTTCAGATACCGTACTTGGGCGAGATCAGTCAGGCCGCTGGCGCGAGTGAAAAAGCTCACCGAATTGACCTGCACGCGAACGGTGCTGCCGTCTTTGTGCACATTCAGCGGCGAGTTCGGGTTGGTCGCCGTCCACAGCGAATACCAAGACTGATTGCGCTGCGCCGAATGAAAGGCGCCGCACTCCTCATAGTCGCTTTCGGCGGTGGCAAAATTGAAGCGCTCGCATACGCTCACGTAGTGCGTGAGAAAATAGCGCGTAACCGCCTCCTCCGGCGTCGCAGGGCCGGTGAAGACCGGCACGACATCCACGATGCCGGTGCTGCCGTCGACCCGCACCAGGTAAGGAATCACTTGCTTCAGCGGCATGAGCAGCGCGAGGGCCAGCGCGCTGGCGACCGCGCACAGCCAACCCGCCGCCGCCACCCACCATGCGGTGCGAGCGCTGCGTCGTGATTGCGCGACACGGTCGGCGTCCCAGGACTCGGCCTCGGCAAAGTATGCTTCGAGGGCCGGCGCACCCGTCACGGCAGCCTCTTTGCGGCAGGCGCATTGATCGGCTCGAGGTGCTTGTCGCAGCGAACGGCGGGTGTGGAGCAGGCGCTCAACAAGAGAAGCAAACAAACAATCAAACGCATAGAACCATCCTTGGTGAGAGAAAAGTGATTCCCTTCCTATCGCCGCCAATTTCGCCAACTACGGACGAGTGCCTGGCGTGATTGCACGGCGGCGCTGCGCACGACCACGCCGGTGTCGCCGGCGACCGCACCCAGCGTGTCCGTTACGTACGGACGCACTTTGTTCGTCGCGGGATCCACGCGGTCCCTACGGAATGCCGCCCATGCCGAGGAGACGCTGCGGCTCGCAATACCAAACGAGTTGAGGGACGCGCCGCCGGCCAGGCCGGATGCGATGGGCATGACCTGGCGCAGGACCAGAAACACCAGTAGCGCGATCAACATCATGTTCAACGCATCGACGGTCAAAATGGCCGCGCCCCGGGCCGCCGTCTGCGCGGCATACGACTGCACGATTTTCAACAGCAGCGCCGCGACCATCACGGTGAGGATGGTGATGAGGGCGTAGTTGGCAAGCTGGGCAATCCAGGCCGTGAAGAATCGCCGGGTGGCATCGAAGAACAGGAGCGCGATAAACAGAGGCCCCATCGCAAGCAGCACGGCGAGCGCGATGCTCGACAAGGCGATCAGGAACATCGCATAGACGCACAGCACGCCGATGAGACACCACACCACGGCGCCCGCCAGGTAGAAGCCAAAGTCGCCCGACAGCAAGCCGCCTTTTTGCCACAGGTTCCCGGCTACGGTGCCGCCGCTGTCCCATATGGCATCGATGGTTCCCACCGGATCGTTTGCCCCCACCACTGCGGCGGCGAGCTGCGCCGGAGCGGTATAAAACGTATCGACGATGACCGTGTTATAGAGCCAGAGCCGCAGGCCCACGCCGAGGATCAGCGCGATCAATGCCACGCGCTTCAAGCCCGCCTCGAACGGTTCGGTGATCTTTCCCGTCAGGTGCAAATAGCCCCACGCCATGACGTAGATTGTCGCCAGCGTGACCACGGCCGGCTCGAGGGCAGCCGCCAACCGCGACGTGTTGTCGCCGATGTAGGCCGCGAGCTGCCCATTCAGCCATGACCAAAATGTGGCGAAGAATCCCATGTGCGATCAGGGAACCGGCTGAAAACGGCCGTTGAAACTGCCGTGACCATCAATGACCTGTTCGCGCGCCTGCTGCCGCAGAGCGGCCTGCTGCCCTTGCGCGGATTGATTGAGAATCTGCACCTTGAGCTGCTCGTTTTGCAGCATGCCTAGCTCTGCGCTGATCCTCGCTTGCAGATCCAGTATTCCCTTCTGATCGGCTGCGCTGGAGATGGCTGAAATGAGGCTTTGAATCGATGCGAAGCGGTTGCTGGCGCTCGACAGCGCTTGATGCGACAACGCCTGCTGAATGGCGCACCACTGCCGTTCGCCCTGAATGAGTTGCTGCCCGCCGGAGGGCAGGATCGCCAACCGCTGGGGCGAGAGAACCGCGTTGGCATTCAACACGCTCTGCACATCCGTCGATAGAGCGCCGAATCCGCCGGCGCCCTGCAGGACGCCGTTCACCTGGGCCCAGTCCGAGGGTAGATAATTTCGATTCGTTCCGCTCAAGAGCTGCTCCATGCCGCGATCGCCGGTCATGGTTTGCAGCGCCTGCTTTGCCTGCAGCAGCTGATCCTTTGCCGTGGCCAGCTGCTGCGCCGTGGTCTGTACTTCTTGAATCAATTGCACGATGGCGGGCGCATCGACGACCGCCCATTGTGCGTGGGCCGTGGGCACTTCCAGCATCGACGCGGCCAGGAATGCGATCGGCAGACAAAACTTGAGACTACGCATGACTTGCTCCTTTCAATGTTGTGCGGCGAGGAACTGCGGCAGCCAAACCTTGGGATCGGCGCCGGTGGAGGAAATGATCTGCTGCATACGCTGAACCTGCTGGGTGCGGCCTGAGATCACCGCCAATTCGCCGTCGAAACCCTTCAAATCCAGCTGACACACCACGCTGTGATGCGCCTGCTTGACCAGGAACATGCGTGATCCGGGTTCCAGCTGATCCTTGATCAACTTGTATTCACGTTCCGTGAGACCGAAGCCCTGGGTGTATTCCTCGCGATCGGCATCGGAATTCGGGAAAAACACCTTGGTCGGCGTCTGTTCCACGAGCGTGCGGCTGATGGGGCTGTCCAGCACATCGCTCGGGCTTTGAGTGGCCAGGCACATGACGGCATTCAACTTGCGCCAGGTCTTGGGCCCATCTTTCGCGAAGTTCTCGAACGCGCGATCGCTGAGCAGCCGCCAGAATTCGTCCATCCAGCACACCAACCGGCGGCCATCGAGAAGCCGGCGCACCAGATGAAACAGATACAGCGTGATGGGTGCGCGAGTGAGGGCATGATCGAGAAACTCCGTCACGTCGAATCCGATCAGTGCGCGGCGCGACAATCGCGACACCACGGTGTCGCGCGGATTGTCGAATACCCAGGCGTAGTCGCCGCGATGCGAATGGCACCAGCGGGCCAGCCGGGCATGCAGTCCTTCGGGATCGGTGGGATCGAGAAATTCCACCAGACGCGACAGCCGTCGCGCTGCCGGCTCCAAGGCCAAGGTGCCGCGCAATGCCTGGTCCAAGTCGGCACTCTCGCGCACTGCGCTCGCATCCCGGCGGGAGGACCGCTGCTCCTCCCGGCTCAATTCACGCAACCACGTTTTCAAGAATTCCACATTGGCGGGCGTGGCGGGGAGCTGCAGAGGATTGAAGCCGGTCGGGCTTCCACTCTTTAACGGCAGGTAGTCGCCGCCGAGCGCGCGAACCAAGATCTCCAAGCCGCAGTCCTTGTCGAAGATCACCTGAGTGGCGCCCTGGCGGGCAAGCATGGCGACCAGGAAACCGATAAAAACCGTCTTCCCCGAACCGGTGGGTCCGCAGATCAGCGTGTGACCGGTATCCTTGCGGCTGCCGCCATCGGGATCCGACGGATCGCTCGCATGCAGCGAAAAGTAGTAAGGAGAACGGGCACTGGTGATGAACAGACTCAAGGCATCACCCCAGTGATTGTCGCGCGCCCGCCCCAGCGGGTAATTGTGAAACGGCGACATCGCGGCGAAATTGCGCGACGTAATCGGCGCCTTGCGCGGCCGCAAAGGAAAGTTGCCGGGCATCTGCGCCCAAAAGGCGGCCTCGAGTGCCAAGTCTTCGCGGGCAACCAGCATGCCGGTGTCCGCCAGATAGCTGCGGGCCAGCGCGATCGCATCGTTGACAGGTTTGAGCCGGGCACCCGCCGCGTCGCTGTCTGCGATATCGGCAAGCACTTGCAGCGAGAAGTGATGATCGCCCATCACAAATTCGTTGCTGGTCAACGCATCCAACGCTTCTTTCAACTCCGCGGCTTGCGATACCGCGAAATCGCCGGCGTTGGCCATGCGGTTGAATTGACGCTGCAGCAAGGACTGACCGGTGGATTTGGTCAGAAATGAAAAGGACTGGGTCGCGACAAATGCAAACGGCGCGGACAAGAGCCGGTTGTACATGCCCACAACACTCGGCGTCGGATACTCCTTGATGCCCAACATTGCGCCGACCCGGGTGCCGACGGGTGAACGGTATTCGATCGCCTCGGCGCCGAACAACAGCCGGGACATGGCCAGCGCGCGGTTCAACGGCCCCAGAGGCAACGGCATGCACTGTCCCTCGGCGTTGACCAGCAGGCCCAGGTATTCGAGCAACGATGAACACCAACGGTTCGCGGTTTGATAAACACCCAGCAGTTCAGGTTCGTATCGCGCCAGCGACGCTCTCAAGATCTGCGCCAGTTTTTCGCAAGCATCGAGCGCGTCGGCCAATATGAGTGTCGAACGGGGCTGCACTCCCGCCAGCAACTTCGACACGAGTCCGCCCGCCATCCCGGCGGTCGGACGATGCACGACGGCGAGATACACTTCGTTCATCATCAGCGTTTCGTTCGCGAGGCGATGACGGTATTTCTCATGCAGCCCGTCCGCGAAAAAGCACTCGGAGGACCCGCGCGCACCCGCACCGGCGGTAATTCCGGCCCGGCGCCGAATCACATGAGTCCATAAGGCCACGTTCGGCCCGGCGATGTTGCGCCACAAGACATTCAGTCGCTCGTGCCAGTTGTTGAGCTCACCGTCATCGCTGCTTTCGAAACTCGCACCTCCGAGTCGAAACGCCTGGACGTAGTCGCCGTAGACTGTCCTGACAATGGACGGCGCGACGTGCGCAACGTAGGGAATGCGATCGGCCGCGCCGATCTCGCGGCGCAAGGCGGCGGCACGCATCAGTGTCCGCATGATGCAGCCTCCCTGCTCTGCGTCGCCGTGAGCACTCCGACAACGTTTCCGACGGGGGTAAGTGTAAAGCTGTTCATGACCAGGCTGCCGTTCTTCGCGGTGCGAGAAATTTCGTCCGTCGCGTGACATGCAGTCTGGGAGAAGCTCCCCAGATATTGAATCCGACTAACTGCCGAGTTCGCGCAAAAAGGAAAGTCGATCCCGATTCGCATGCGCAAGGCATGCGTAAGGGATGTTTGGTCTCGGCCGGAGTCGGGCAGTGCGCTCCGAATCTTAAGTTCTTTGACTAGGACCTAACAGCCATGTGCCCTCAGCGGCCGGTGCTGAACGGCAGCATTGCGGCAGCTATCCTCTGCCAGACCGACCATTCGCGGCGACGGGGACGGAACTCCTCTATGCTCGCAGCAACACAATGTCCCACTCATATTTCAAAACACCTGCATCCGATGATTCGACTCGTTTGCATATCGTCAAAGCTGGGTCGCGAGACCGGGCGCGCATCGTGGAGATCAGGGCGTCTTTTTCATTGAGAGTTTCACCGGGGAAGTACATCTGCGCAACCAGACGATAGTCATCGGACATCACGTCGAAATGTATGTGGGGCGTGCGCATGCCGCCTCCCGGGTAAGGGTAGGCTCCAGGCTTCACCGTAAGTATCCGATATCGTCCGTCATCCGAACTCTGCAAGAGTGCTACGCCGTCGAAATTTGGATCGAGAGGCGCAGGGTTCTTGTCAATCGGGTGCGCGTAGCGGCCTGCGGCGTTCGCCTGCCATATCTCCATCCGTGCGCCTTTGACGATTGAGCCGTCTGTGCGCAGCACACGTCCGGACACTTCGATCACTTGACCCAAGGCGCGGCCGGTCCGTCCCGGAATTCGCGCCATGTCAAAATCGTGGTATTGGGGCGTATGCACCGGAAAGAAGGGACCAAACGTCTCCTGCGGAGTTGGTCTCAATAGGTCGGCCGCAGCAGTCGAGCGAACGGCGCACCCAACCGCGCTCATGCCGATGATCAGGTTCCGTCTCGAGATCGTCATTGGTACTTCCTATTCAACGGATAGGTGAATTCGAGCAATCCCAAGTTTAGGATAGCAACGCTAAAAGCGACTGTCACTCCTGCGAGTAGCCCAACTAGGAGCGTCCCCTTCGGAGAAGGCCATTCGGTCCTCTGAATGCCCACAAGTGGCCGTGTGCCGTCTATCGCCTCGCGTCTGCGCACCGAGATTATTCCTCGCCCTGACCTCCGTCGTCGTCTCTGGCGTGCAACTTGAACATTTCGAGCGCCCGCTCAATGATGATCCGATCCGCCACGTCCTTGTCACGCATGGTTTTCTTAGTGAGAAGCAAGCCTTCGAGAGTGATCGTTTTTACCGGGATGCCATCGAGTTCGATCGTCTCGGCATATTGGCTTAGCGTTTCGTAAGTCTGCCCGTTTGCGTTGAGCATGAGATCCACCACGAAGGCATCTGCAACGCGGATGTTTTCGCCTTCCTCGAACCACCTTGGTTCGATATCTTTTGCAGCCCTATCCGGCAGGACCATCAAAGCTTCCTTGACGCGCTGTCCCGCTTGCAATGTTGCCGGGACAACCACATCGATATCAGTGGTCGCACGTTGATAGCCATGAGCGGCGAGCGCGTAGCCGCCGATCAATAAGTAATCAGCACCGTGCTCATGGAGCGATCGCAACAGCAGTTTGAGATCCTCAAGAGTCGCCGGACGGCTGAACTCATCCATTTTTCAATCGCGTGGCAGCGAGGCGTGCCATGCCCCGTACCAGACAATCCTCGGCGTGCCGATTGGCAGCTTCGTGCGAACGGAAGCGATAGATCCCCTTCGGCACGAACGTGGTCTGCGACAGCCGTGAAATCGCCTCATTGAAGCGGGCACCTTCAGCGAGCAAGGCTCCACTGGCATTCACCGCCAGGGTGCGCTCACGTTTTGATCCCACTTGCCTCATCGCCGCGACTCCCGATGGCATCCTATGGCAAATGATAAGGCCCGCCGGAGAAATTTGCTCAACCGTTGCTGATCCAGGCCGTCGATTTCTTGTGGAAACGCAAGCTATGCCTCGGCAAAACGCCGCGATGACAGCAGGCTCAGTAGCTTAGTGGTGCCCTCCCCCGGACACCACGCCTTCTGCCATGGCGTCCGTAAAGTTTGGGTGGACTCATGGCGCAAGTTCCCGATCGCGCCGCCCGCGGCGGTTCGGCAGGTCCACAACCAAGGGGCAATAGCTACTCGCCTTCCAGACGCGCAGGTTGGCGAACACCGCAGGTAAACGGGTCCGCCCCCACAGCAGCACGAGATCGAAGAACCGCGCGTCGCGTGCGCACAAGAGCATGCACACGCCATGAATGGGCGCGCACAGAAGCAGCGTGAGCAGATTTTTGGTCAGGAGAAACGCCTCCATGGTAAACACCATGTTGAACAGCAGTGCCGAATACGTGACGCCCCACCGCATCGGCGGCCGCGTCGCGCCGACAAACAACGGGTCGGCCGTCAGACCTGAATTAAGATCGCTCACGCTGCTCCCCTACACGCCGAACATGCCGCGAACCCATGTCACGATCTGAGGCGCGCCAAAGCCGATCGCTATTCCCAAAATCGCGCCCAGACACCAGCCCCACGACATTCGGTTTGCCATGGCCATTCCCCCGAGCACCATGACCAGAATGATGGCGACCGGCGTCAACCACGCGAGAATGTTGGTCTGCAACGAGCTCGCCCCGGTCAGGAACGGCGACGCCTGCGCCATGGCCATCTCGGGCATGCAGATCATCAGGGTTGCAAGCAAGGGAGCCGCGAGGTGCAACCAGTAGTGGCGATGTGGCAGGGAATCATGCATGGCGGAATTCCTTTTCCGGTTGAAGGCAAAAGACGTTGCTTGACTTAGATCAACTCTCCGTCTCCAGAGCTCCGATTTCACTCTCGCTGCGCCTCGCCGCCAGCTGCTCGCGCTTGGCTTTCCCCGGCGCGCCAAAGCGGAAATTTTGCACGACGAAGGAATGGTCATACTGTTTCTCGCCTTCCTTGTCGGTCCAATTGTTGGCGCGCACCTGGGCCTGAAGGATGAGCTGATCGCCTTTGCGCGCATTTCTTGCAATCGCCTCCCCGAGACTCTCGAAGGCCACGAACCAGAGGCTGGTCACCGCTTCGCGTGCATTGCCCTGCTCATCCTTGCCCGCGTAATCGTTGCCGATCAGGCAAAACTGCGCGTAGGTCGTATCGCCTTTGGCGGCGAGCTCGGGGTCCTTTGCAAGATTGCCGACGGCGATCATGGTGAAGCTATTCATGTCTACTCCTTGAAGTTGTGTGACGCGACCTGCATGTGTGTCGCGTGCACAGTTTGTGAGGAGCAGATGGAAACTAGAACTCGATTAAATGCCGCCTTCGCAAAGATACGAAGAGGGGCTCGTTGATGGCGTACACGTTGCCGTCGGTTCCATTTTCATTCGGCTACCGGCTGCCAGTCCGGCAGGCCCGCGCGCCAGAACACGAAGGCAATGACATCTGCCGCAAGCGCATCCGTCTGGGTCTTGGTCGAACCGATGCCGTGACCGGCCTCTTCGTCGATTCGCAGCAGCACAGGTTTCGCCGTACCGGACGCCTGCAATGCCGCCGCAACTTTCGCCGGCTCCCATGGCGCGACCCGCGGATCGTTGAGCCCGGTGGTGACCATGACGGCCGGATATTGCGTTCCTTTCTTGACGTGCTGAATGGTATCCATGTCGTACAGATTCGCGAGTCCGGTTGCGTTCGTGATAGTGCCGAATTCAGGAATGTTGGCCGGTCCGCTTGCGGTGAATTCGGCCCGTAAGGTGTTCGCCGACGGAACCAGATCGAGCACGCCGGCAAACAAATCCGGCCGCTCGGTCAATGAGCGTCCCATGGTGATGCCGCCGGCCGAGCCTCCGAGTATGAACAGCTTGGCCGGAGTGGTGATACCGCGCGCGATCAAGTACTCGCTGCACGCGATGAGATCGCCCCAGGTGTTGTGTTTTTCCGCATCCTTGCCGCCGAGGCGCCACTGCTCACCCAGCTCCCCGCCACCGCGTACGTGGCACACGCCATAGGTGATGCCCTTGCGCATCGAGTTCGCCCGGCGAACACTGAAATCGGCAAGCTCGGAAATGCCGTAAGAACCATACGCTTCAATGATGGTGATCTGTGCGCCCTTGGCTCCCTTCGGTTGAACCAAGGACAGGGGCACCATCGTGCCGTCACCGGCCTTCGCGTTCAGATCGCTGACCACATAATCGGTCGCAGCGATGTCGCCGTGCACGCCGACATTGAGAATGCTGAACGACTTGTTCGCGGGGTTGAATGTGTACTCGGTGGGCGGCACGACCCAGCTCGACAACTGCAGCGCGACTCCCGGCGTGCGTGGATCGGTGAAGGCTTCAGCGATGTGACCCGGAACGGGCAATGCGACTTCTTCGATCGAGGTCGTTCCCGCCGGAATGCGCAGCAACTGAGAATACGCGCCGTGCCGCGCAAGCACGTACAGCGCGTCTGATGCGGCGTGAATCGCTTCGATCACCCTGTCGGCCTGGGCCGGCACCAGGGTTGATGCGGAGGCCAGCGGTTGTCCGGCGCGAACCGACAAAACCTTGAACGTCGGCGAACCCTTGTGCGACAGCAGGAAGATCTCGGACCCGCGCATGTCGACGCTCGTGACCTCATCATCGCGGGTGACGAATTTTGTCCATGTGACTTTCGGATCGCTCACCTTCGCGGCCGGTGCCAGCCACATCGCCAGTTCATTTTGCACACCGTTGATCGACAGCGCTGCCGCCATCGGCGCGCCGACGCTGATGGCGATCGCGGGAGCTTCGACCGGAGTGATCGCAGGACCGTGCCCCAAGGATGCACCCAAGAGCGCCACCGGCTCCGACTTCAAGTCCCATGCATCCGCCGTCGCGTTGAGGTACTTGTCGCTGGGCGGTGCATTCGCCGCGAGCTTTTGCAGGCGAATGAAATAGAGCAATTTTGAATCGTCGCTCCACGAGGTTGCGCCAAATTGCGCCCGATCGATCGGTCCACCGATCTTGGCGCCGCCCGCCGCGTCATAGACCGTGATGGCCGCATCTTCCGAGCCGCCCTCGGAGATTCCGACCGCAACCTTGCTGCCATCGGGCGACGCCAGGAAATAATTGATGGCGAACGGCTTGCCGCCGTTGGCCGAGCGCAGAGCCGCGACGTCGACGAGCTTGCGGATGCCGGCGGCGTCCGAAACCATGAGATCGAAGTTGTCCGAACCCGGTGCACGCTCTTCGTAGAAGCCGCGCGCGCCGAACCGCACATAGCCCTGAATCAACCCGAAACTCGCGGAGAATCTCGCGACCTCGGGTTTGAGCGGCGCGAGCGGCTTGATGCCGTCGAGCACCGATCGTGTGTACGCCCCCTGTGCCTTCATCCACGCAATCGTGGTGGGATCGAGCGCTTCCATGTAGCGATAGTCGTCGGTAATTTTTCGGCCCCAAAGGGTCTCGACGACGGGTTTGACCGGAGCTGCCGGCGGTTTTTTGTCGTTCGCGGACCAAGCCAGAGGGCCGAACAGCAGCGCCGCCGCAATCAAAGGCCATTTGACATCGCGCATCTTTAGATCCTTGGGGGACTGAAAGGGGGAGCGATTCTACGGTGCGCCCGACGCGCACGGCAATTGCCGTGTTTGCCGCTTGACGAACTTCGCCGGTACCGTTAAACAGTAAGGGAGCGCCAACAGAATACGCAGGAAGCAAGCATGCTCAGGATGAGTCGGCTAACCAAAACATACCGGACAGACCACGTTGAGACGCGTGCGTTGCTTGATTTTTCTCTCGAGGTTGGAAAGGGTGAGTTTGTAGCCGTGACGGGACCTTCCGGCTCCGGTAAGACCACATTCCTGAATGTTGCCGGGCTGCTGGAGAGCTTTGATTCCGGGAGCTACGAGTTGGATGGGCGCGACGTCAGCAGTCTCAGCGATGATGATCTCTCGTTGCTGCGCAACGCAAAGATCGGCTTTATTTTCCAAAGCTTCAATCTGCTCCCGGATTTGAGCGTCTACGACAATATCGACGTCCCCTTGCGCTATCGGGGCATGAAATCTTCGGAGCGCCGCGAGCGCATCGACGCAGTTCTGAATCTTGTCGGACTTGCCGGCCGCACGCGGCACATTCCCTCGCAACTCTCCGGTGGTCAGCAACAGCGGGCGGCCATTGCGCGGGCGTTGGTCGGCGAACCGGCTTTCTTGCTGGCGGATGAGCCGACCGGCAACTTGGATTCCACCATGGCGGCTGAGGTCATGGCGCTGCTCGAGAAAGTCAACGCCGCGGGCACCACCATCGTGCTGGTCACGCACGATCCGCAGCTCTCGCGCCGGGCAGGCCGCAATGTACACCTGGTCGATGGTCAGATCGTTCCGGCATGATTGCTTATCACCTTCGCCTTGCACTCGAGAGCCTCAGGCGCACGCCGGGACTCACGCTGCTCATGCTGTGCGCGATCGCGGTCGGCATTTCGACCTGTATCGTGACCCTCACCGTGTATGAAGCGACGTCCAGCGATCCGATTCGCTGGAAGAGCGACCAGCTTTATGCCGTCACCATTGATTCATGGGATCCAAACGAGGCCGCAAATCCGAAACGGCCGAATCTGCCGCCGACGCAGCTCGCCTACAAGGATGCCAAGTACCTGCTGACCTCGGATATCCCGACACGCAAAGCCGCCATGTTTCGCACGCAAGATGTCATTTCCGGAGGAGGCGCCGCGGATGCGCAACCCGTGCCGATCACGACACGTGTGACCGGCGCAGATTTCTTCCCGATGTTCGATGTGCCGTTTCTGTTCGGCACCGGATGGTCGGCGCAGTTGGACAAGGGCGCTGAACCGGTGATCGTCATCAGCCGTGAGCTGAATGAGAAGCTTTTCGGCGGCGCCAACAGCGTGGGACGGACTGTGCGCTGGAACAATCGCGATTTTCGTATCAATGGGGTCCTGAACACTTGGTTTCCGCTGCCGAAGTTTTACGATTTGAACCGCGGCGCCTTTGACGCGCTCGAGGACGCCTATGTACCCTTCGGCTGGGCGGAGGCGCTCGGACGATTTCCGAACGGCGGGCGCGTTGCTTGCTGGCGGAACGATCCCATCGGCTCATTCCAACAGTTCGTGCAATCGGACTGCGTGTGGTTGCAAATGTGGGTGCAACTCAACGACGCGGCTTCGCGCGGGCGCATGCAGGCCTATCTCGACGCGTATTGGGCCGACCAGCACCAGTCCGGACGCTTCGGCAGGCCCATGAATAACCGGCTCACGAATGTGAGGCAATGGTTGGTCGACCAGGAAGTCGTCGACAACGACAACCGCATGCTGGTGGGCGTTGCATTCGCGTTCCTGGCGATCTGTTTGTTGAATACGGTCGGTATGTTGCTCGCGAAATTCTTGAAGTCCGCGCCCGGTGTAGGGATTCGGCGCGCGCTCGGCGCCACGCGCGGGCAGATTTTTTGGCAGTATCTCACCGAAGCGGCGCTACTGGCCGCCGCCGGCGCAGCACTCGGGCTCGTGCTCGGAGCGCTGGGGCTCCAAGGCGTGCACGCCCTGTACGCAAGTGGCTCAATCGGGCCCGGCGGCTACCAAGAGCTTACTCATGTCCGTTGGGGAAGCGTGCTTTGGGCGCTGATGCTGGCGCTGGTAGCGACCCTGGGGGCTGGGTTTTACCCGGCATGGCGGCTGGCGCGCTTACCGCCGGCGTCCTATTTGAAAAGCGAGCAATGATGGATCTAAGCTTGGGCCCCATTTTCTCCTCGTTCATGCGCAACCGTACCGGCGCATTGCTCGTGGTCTTTCAGGTTGCCATTGCCCTGGCTGTTTTGGCCAATTCGGCCTGGATCGTGCATCAGCGCATTGAGGCTTTGAACAGACCCACCGGCCTCGACGAGGCGAACATCTTTGTCGTGTCGACTGCTGCGTTCAACGAACATTTCAAGTACCAGGCCTCCGTGCAGGAGGATCTGACCTACCTGCGCACCCTCCCGGGGGTGGTGGCCGCCGCCCCGACCGATGCCGCTCCGTTCAGCCAAACGGGATTCTCGACCGACGTTTGGACGAATCCCACCCAGACCGGCGCTCCGCAGGAGCTCAACGCGTTATCGATGGACGAACAGGGCCTTCAAGCGCTCGGCGGTCGTCTGCGTGCCGGCCGGCAATTTCGCGCCGATGAAATCATGGCGCCCTTGGCCCAACGCAGCAGCGATTTCGTACCCGAAGTCCTGATCACTCAGGCCGCCGCGGACGTTCTTTATCCGGGCAAGAACGCGCTGGGCAACACCGTGTTCAATTCCACAGGAGAACCCGCGGCGATCGTCGGCATCATCGACGATCTCACCGGTTCGCTGCCGCGCGGGCTGCGCACGGGCTCCCAGGTTGCGCTATTCCCCCGGCTGCCTGAGGCACGCAGTCTGATCTACTTGGTGCGGACCGCGCCGGGCCGGCGGGATCAACTTCTCGCCGCCGCCGAGGCTCATCTGGCCCATTCCAATCCGGATCGCGTCGTCAAGTACGCGCGCCCGTTGGATCAATTCAGACGGAGGCTGCAGCTTGCCGACAGAAACATGGAGATATTCTTGACCATGGCGGCCGTCCTCGTGCTCATCACCACCTGTTTGGGCATTTCGGGCCTGGTCATGTTCAACGTCAACACCCGTACCCGACAGATCGGCACCCGCCGAGCTCTTGGTGCTCGCCGCCGCGACATCTTGCGGTACTTTATGGTCGAGAACGGACTGCTGACCACCGCCGGGCTGCTGGTAGGTTGCGTATTGGCGCTTGGCGTAGGCGCTTGGCTGACCCGTCAATACGGCGTGCCGAAACTAAATACCTACTACTTGCTGGGCAGCGTGCCCGTTCTGTGGGTAGTTGGGCAACTGGCGGCGTGGATTCCGGCGCGCCGGGCTACTTTGGTGCCGCCGTCCGTAGCCACGAGGACGCTCTAACTCGGCTGGTGCGAGAAGGCCGTGCCCTCGAATGTTCGAAGGCACGGCCTCAATCGTCGATCGTCAATTGCTCCAGGCGTACCCATGAACGGCTGCAGCCGGCTTCTCCTCCGGCGGAGCTTTCGGCTGATAGTTACTCCAGGCGTAACCATTTGTGGCCAGACCCGCTCTTTCCGCAGACGGAGTTTTCGGCCGATGGTTACTCCAGGCGTAACCCTTGGTGGCCAAAGCCGGTTTTGCCTCAGGCGGAGCCTTCGGCTGATAGTTGCTCCATGCGTACCCGGCGCTAGCGGTGTAAGCCGCGCCCATCAAACACAATGCCAATCCGATCCGTCGAATTTCCATTTCCCTTCCCCTTCATTTTCGAGTTCACGCGCACGATGCGCGTGTACCTTCATTATTACGCGTGTAGCGCGGTCAACGTCAAGCAGAGTTACCTCGCGCCGCCTTCCGCGTCCCGGAACTTGAGGGGTGTCATTCAAATGCATACGCCGGCACCGGAACGGGCCGCCACCCCAGCCGGCCGTAGCCGTACTACGCCTTACCGATGGCGTTGAGCGCCTTGGAGCAGCGGCGAGGCGCCCCGTGTGCCGTGAAAGTCTCGATATGGCAGAATCCAGGCGCCTCTAAAAGAACATCGCCACGCGAGGGACAACATGAATCCGAACACCGGGCTTTCCATGACTTCGCGTGCCGTTGCGGCTGCAGTCGCGATGACCCTGGGCCTCTTGGGGTCCGCGCAGGCCCAGCCGAGCGGCGCGTCGAAACACTACGTACTGTCTGCAGCACCTGAAAACGTGCAATGGGGTTGGTACGACGTCAACGAGAAGCCGAAGCTGAAGATGAAATCCGGGGATACGGTGTCCATCGAGACGCTGTCCCATTCCCTCGGCCAGATCAAACCCGGCGTCGGCATGGATGAAATCGTCAAGCTGCGCAAGGGAAATCCAGGCGGCGGCCCGCACTCCGTAACCGGGCCGATCTATGTCGAGGGGGCCGAACCGGGCGACACGCTGGAAATTCACATTCTGAAAATCGTCCCCAAGGTGGATGCCTTCAATTTCAACATACCGGGCAAGGATTTCCCCACCGTGGGGCAATTGGCGTCCGAATTTCCCGAAGGATTCGTGCGCTACTACAAATTGGACCTGGCCAAGATGCAAGCGCAATTCAAACCGGGAATTGTCATTGACCTAAAACCCTTTCCCGGAACCTTTGCGGTCGGCGTGGATCCGAATGAACCGGACGCCAAGGCCGGACCGCCGATCAAGGATGCGAAGGGCCGCACCAGTACCCTGCGCCCGTGGAAGAACGGCTCCAACATGGATGTGAACGAACTCCAGGCCGGTTCGATCCTGTATCTGCCGGTGTTTCAAAAAGGCGGCCTGATATGGACGGGCGATTCGCATTGCCGGCAAGGCAATGGCGAGGTGAATTTGACGGCACTGGAATGCTCCTACAAGGAAATAGAAATCAAGCCCATTGTTCGCAAGGACTTGAAAACCGAATGGCCGTGGGCGGAAACGAAAGCCAACTGGGTGTTCATGGGCTTTGACGAGGATTTGAATCAGGCGATGAAAATTGCCGTCGATCAAACCGTCGACTGGCTGGCGAAGCAGACCATCGTGCCGATGAGCCGCGAGGAAGCGTACGCGCTTACCTCAATCGTGGGTGATTGCCGGGTGTCGCAGGTTGTCGATATCCGCAAAGGCGTGCACTGTCTGATTCCAAAATCGGTGTTCGTGAACTACAAGCCGGGCGCACGCTAGCCGAACTTTGCGGATCGGCTGTCTCCCGGATCGGGGCTGCAATCCGCGCAGCCCCCAGCGGCCTGTCTGAGTATTCCGCTACTCTTTAGCCAGCTGCACCACCATTTTTCCGGTGTTGGCGCCCGTAAACAGGCCGATCAGGGCGGCCGGCGCCTGTTCTATGCCATGCAAAATCGTGGTGCGATATTGCATGCGGCCTTGCCGGATCCAGCCCTTCATGTCGTCGAGAAATTGGGCGCGCTTCGATTCGAATTCATAGAACACGAAGCCTCTCATGGTCACGCGGTTGTAAATCATGTTCGAGAGCGTGGTCACCGGTTCGGATACGGCGCCAAAATTGTTGTACGCGGAAATCATGCCGCACACCGCAATGCGCCCGAGCGCATTCATGCGCGGCAGCGCCGCATTCAAATGCTCGCCGCCGACGTTCTCGAAGTACACATCGATGCCTTTGGGCGCGGCGGCCTTGAGCGCCGTGCGAAGGTCACCGTTCTTGTAATTGATGACGGCATCCAGCCCAAGCTCATCCTTGAGCCAACGACATTTCTCGTCGGTGCCGGCGCTGCCGATCACGTAGCAGCCTTTGATTTTCGCGATCTGCGCCGCGACGCTGCCGACGGCTCCCGCGGCGGCTGACACGAAGACGTTTTCGCCGTCTTTCAGTGCGCCGATGACCAGCAACCCGCCGTAGGCGGTGAGGCCCGTCAACCCCAGGACGCTCATGTAGGCAACCAGCGGCATACCGCTCGCGTCCAGCTTGGAAAGACCTTTGCCGTCGGAAATGAAATATTCCCGGAAGCCGTTCATCGACTCCACGTATTCACCTTGCCGGAAGGCGGCATTGCGCGACTCGAGCACCCGCCCAATGGCCCCACCCGTCATGGCTTCGTTGAGCGCGGTTGGCCCCGCGAGTCTTGGACGCATGGCCGGATCGACCGACATATAGATGTTTTCCACCAGCAATTGGCCTTCGGCCGGATCCGCTATGTCGGTCTCCACCACGCGAAACTGCGCCGGCACCGGCAATCCTTGAGGACGTTCGACCAGATGCACTTCTCTACTTCGCATGTTGATATCCTCCAGGAGCCTAGGCAGCGGCCAGGGGCTTGACGAGCACGTGTTTCCAGTGACCCGATTTGAAGCGCCAGATCAGCAACGTCCCCTTCAGCATGTAATCGCCGATGATCGAGCTGTACACCCAGACCACCGGCAGGTGAAAAAAAGCGAATGTCGCCGCCAACGCACAGCGCATGCCGATCAATCCGAGAAACGACGTCATGAGCGGGAAACGCGTATCGCCGGCTCCACGCAGCGAGCCGCCGATCGCCATATCGACGCCCAACAGCGGCAGCATAGCACCCATGATGTACACGAATTCCGTGGTGCGAAGCACGGCGATTTCATCCGATCCGAGAAAGAATCGCGCGAGCGCAGGTGCGTTGAACACCGTGAGAAAGCCAATGACGGACATTGCCGCAACCGCCATGCTGCAGGCTCGCCATCCGCTGCGCTCAGCGCCCTCCACATCGCCGGCTCCCAAGTGCTGGCCAACCAGCGTGGCGCCTGCGATCGAAAATCCGCTGCCGACCACCATGGCCGCGTTCAGCATGTTGACCCCGACGTTGTATGCGGCGAATGCCTCGGTGCCGTAGTAGTGGCCGATCAGCGACACGAATAGAAAGAACCCAAACTGCAGCACGAGTTGCTCGAGTGCGACCGGATAGCCGATATGCAGCAGGCGCTGGTAGCGCGCCTTTTGGAAGAGGTCGCCGGGATAAAATTTGATCGTCAATTTCTGGCGCATCCACAAGGACACCAGCACGGCGCCGCACAGCAGAAAGGACAAGCCCGACGCGAACGGTGCACCGGCCGCGCCCATGCGCGGCGCACCGAATTTGCCCAGGATGAAGGTATAGAGCAGCGGCAGATTCACCAGGTTCACCGCCAATCCGAACAGCAAGGGGGCCCAGGCATTGCCGGCGGCGCGCAGCGCGCTCGACAGGATGATATCGATGGCAAATCCGATGATGAATGCCGCGAGCCAGAATATATTGCGCGCAGCCAGTTGCGCCGCATGCTCATCCAAACCGAAGACTCCGGCAATCTGGTGCGAGAACACCATGCCGAAAATCATGAGGACCAGGCCTACGAGGCCGCCGAGCATGAGCGACGCTGAAGTCATGCGGCTGGCCTCTTCTTGTTGGCCCGCGCCCCAGGAGCGCGCAACCAGCGCGGTGGTGCCGACGCCGATCGCCATCAACAAGGCCTGCAGCGCAAAAAACACGCGCTGACCGGCCCCTACCGCCGCCACAGCGGGCGCTCCCATTCCGCCCACGAATTTCGTCTGGACCATGGCGACCATGGAAAACATGAGACTGGCCGTGATCGAAGGCGCGGCCAATTGCCAAATGCTCGGGCGCTTGTACAGTGCCGGCTGCGCCGCGGAATCCGTTTGCGTCAATCTGTTCCCCGTTGATCAAATCTTCAAGGCGACAGGCTTCTTGATCCACAGCGTCAGCACCAGATAATAAAAGGCGCCGATCACAATCCAGCCCAGCCCCAGAACCTTCGCCGCGCGGTCCATTTCGTACAGCACATAGACGATGATGAGCATGCCGATGGACGGAAAGACCAGATGCCGCAGCCAATTGCCGCTGCGTGCACGAATGAAATAGTGGTTGATGACGGACAGGTGCAGCAGGACGAACCCTGTGAGCGCGCCGAAATTGACGACCCGCGCGAGATCATCGATGCGCTCGGCAAACAGCAAGCCCGCCGCCAGCGAGATGCCCGCAACCGCCATCGTGCTTACATAGGGAGTCTTGAAGCGAGGATGCACTTTGGCCAGTATCGCCGGCAGCTTGCCGTCGCGAGCCATGGCGAAGAGAATGCGCGACACGGCTGCCTGGGCTGCCATGGCATTCGCGATTGCCGTCGCAATGACGACGGCAATGATGGTGATCAGCCGCAACCACGCGCCGCCTGCGCGCTCGGTGATTTCGTAGAACGCAGTCTCCGCAGACGAAAAGTGCATACCTGCGCTCAAGTCCGTGGCGATCCAGGTCTGCAGCATGAACAGCGCGCCGACGAGCACCAGGGAGAGCACGGTGGCCCGGCCCACCGCGTTCTTGCCGCTTCGGCTTTCCTCCGCCAGCGTGGAGACGCCGTCGAAGCCGAGAAATGACAGCACGGCAATCGAAGTCGCACCGGCCACCGTGGCAAAAGAGAACACGTGCGGATCGTAAATGGGTTTTAGCGTGAGGGAGCCTGCGCCTTGACCGGCGTGCAGCGCGAGCAACCCCAGAACCACGAACAGCGCAAGAACCAGCAATTCCATGACCAGCAAGTAGCGATTCACCCGCGCCGTAAACTGGATGCCGATGAGATTCGCCGCCGCATTGAAGGCGATGAACACCACCAACCAGATCCATGCAGGAACGGAGGGTAATATGGGCCGCAACGCGACGGCACTGAGCAGGTATAGCAGCGAGGGTATCAGGATGTAGTCGAGCAAAATGAGCCAGCCGGAGAAAAAGCCGGCGACTTCATGGAGGCCGCGCTGCGCGTAGGTGTACACCGATCCGGCGAGCGGAAATGCGCGAGACATGGAGGCGTAGCTCATTGCGGTAAAGAACATGCCGACGAGGCCCACCAGGTACGCCAGCGGCACCATGCCCTTGGCATCGTTGTACACGAAGCCGAACACCGAATAGGGTGCAATGGGCACCATGAAAATCATTCCGTAGATGACCAGATCCTTGGTCGTGAGCGCTCGATGCAATTGATCCTTGTATCCGAATTCTTCGATCGACAAGCGCGAGCTCCTTTTGACGCGCAGTTTATCCCAAGAATCGCCGCGAGCCGGTCTGAATATTCCCCATGGCCTTGCACTCGCGCAACGGCGCGAAGTTTCCGTACAATGAAAAGCACAGGCCCGTCCTCCAATGACCCCAACTGCACATCGACATACCATTCATCATCGGCACCATGGCTGGGACCGCAGCATTGCTCCCGCGGCGCGCATTTCTCCCGGAGAGTCGCTGGAATTCGACGTGGTGGATGCATCCGGCGGCCAGATTGGTCGAACCTCGACCGTCGACGATGTCGGTCGCATGGATTTCGGCAGGATCAATCCGGTGACGGGCCCCGTATACATCGAGGGCGCCGAACCCGGGGATATTCTAAAAGTCACGCTGCTGGCGTTCGCGCCGTCGGGGTGGGGTTGGACCGCAAACATCCCCGGCTTCGGACTGTTAGCCGATGACTTCAGGGAACCCGCGCTGAATCTGTGGCAGTACGACGCGAAGACATTGAGCCCGGCATTGTTCGGCCGGTGGGGCAAGGTACCCCTGAAGCCCTTCACCGGCACCATCGGCGTGGCACTCGCGGAACCGGGGTTGCACAGCATCGTCCCGCCACGCCGCGTGGGCGGCAACATGGATATCAGGGACATCGCGCTGGGAACGGAATTGTTTCTCCCGGTCGAAGTTGCGGGTGCTTTATTTTCGGTCGGGGATACGCATGCGGCACAAGGCGATGGCGAGGTGTGCGGCACAGCCATCGAGAGCCCGATGCGGGTGGCGCTCCAGTTCGACCTGATCAAGCAAATGCCATTGAGTTTCCCGCGCTTCAGAACCACAGGGCCCGTCACCCGGCATCTGGACGCCAAGGGCTACGAGGTCGCGACCGGAATTGGCCCTGACCTCATGCAGGCGGCGCGCGCCTCCGTCCGCTCCATGGTCGAGCTGCTGTGTCAGCAGCACGGCATGCCTGCCATCGACGCCTACCTGCTGTGCAGCGTCTGCGGCGATCTGCGCATCAGCGAAATCGTCGACGTGCCGAACTGGACGGTGTCGTTCTATTTCCCGCGCATCGTGTTCGAATGAGCGCGAGCGACCTGACTGCAACCATGATCTCGGCCGGTGACATTCGCTCGGCTTACTCGGCGATCGCACCGCACATACGGCGCACGCCGATCATCGAAGTCGATGGGTCGGATTTCGGTATCTTAGGCGCGCCGCTCGTGCTCAAACTCGAGTCCCTACAGCATGCCGGTTCGTTCAAGGCACGCGGTGCCTTCACCAGCCTGCTGACGCGAAAGATACCCGACGCCGGCGTCGTTGCGGCCTCCGGCGGGAACCACGGCGCAGCGGTGGCCTTCGCGGCGATGAAACTCAAGGTGCCTGCCAGGATATTCGTCCCCGGCATCGCCTCGCCGGCGAAGATCCGGCAGATCCGGGAGTACGGCGCGGAGTTGGTGATCACCGGCGAACGCTATGCCGATGCGCTGGCCGCGAGCGAAGCCTGGGTCGCCGAGTCCGGCGCCACGCCGATCCACGCCTTCGATCAGCGCGAGACGGTGATGGGTCAGGGCACGGTGGGCTTGGAATTCGAGGAACAGGCGGAGGGGCTCACGACGCTGCTGGTCGCGGTGGGCGGTGGTGGGCTCATTGCCGGAATCGCGGCCTGGTACGGCGGAAGAATCAAGATCATCGCCGTCGAACCCACACAGGCGCCCACGCTCACGCGGGCGCTCGAGGCGGGCCGTCCCGTGGATGCGGAGGCCGGCGGCATTGCGGCGGATTCCCTGGCGCCGCGGCGTGTCGGAGCATTGGTATTCCCCATCATTCAACGGCATATCAACAAGACGGTCTTGGTATCGGACGATGCCATCTTGGATGCGCAACGAAGTCTCTGGACCCAGCTGCGCGTGGTGGCGGAACCGGGCGGAGCCGCCGCCCTCGCCGCGCTGACCTCCGGAGGGTACACGCCCGCGCCGGATGAGCGCGTGGGGGTGCTGATTTGCGGCGGCAACACGGCCGCGGTCGATTTTGCGGCGGCAACACGGCCGCTGTCGATTTCATCGCGCCAGGAGCCTGGCTGAGCATCCGCGTGAGCCCGGGCTTGTATTGACGCCCACTGGTCGTAAAATCGAACCATCACCCGCGGAGTCCCCTATGCCCACCACGTTTATTCTCAACGGCCAGTCGGCCACTTTGGATGCCGACCCTGCCATGCCCCTGCTATGGGCGCTGCGCGAGGTCGCCGGCCTGCACGGAACCAAGTTTGGCTGCGGCATGGCGATGTGCGGGGCCTGCACCGTTCATCTCGATGGGCAGGCGGTCCGTTCCTGCGTCATGCCGCTGTCGGCTGTCGCGGGCCGCGAGATCACCACCATTGAAGGCTTGAAGAGCAGGCAAGCGAAAGCGGTGCAAGCAGCCTGGGTGGAGTTGCAGGTGCCGCAATGCGGCTACTGTCAATCCGGCCAGGTCATGTCCGCGACGGCCCTCCTTGAAAAGAATAACGCACCGACCGATGCAGACATTGATGGCGCCATGAGCGGCAACATATGCCGCTGCGCCACTTACTCGCGCATTCGGGCTGCGATTCATTCGGCCGCGCAATCCATCAAGGCATAAACCATGACCAGCAAAGTACTTCCCTTGCCGCTGCCGACGCGTCGCGATTTCCTCAAAACCGCGGGCACAGCTTCAGTGGTGGCGCTCACCATAGGGTTTGAATGGGCCGCGACGGGCCGGCGCGCAGTCGCTGCGGTGGCGTCGCCCGGCGCGACCTTTACGCCTAACGCATTCCTGCGCATCGGCTCGGACAACAGCGTGACCGTGATCGCCAAACATTTGGAAATGGGCCAGGGCTCCTACACCGGCATCGCGACCATCGTCGCCGAAGAACTCGATGCCGATTGGTCGAAGGTGACTGTGGAAAGCGCGCCCGCGGATGCCAAGCGCTACGCCAATCTGGTCTTCGGCACGATTCAAGGTACCGGCGGCAGCTCGGCGATGGCCAACTCCTGGGGGCAACTGCGCGACGCCGGCGCAAAGGGGCGCGCGGTGCTGCTCTCTGCGGCCGCGAAAGACTGGCATGTCCCGGTCGCGGAACTCACCACTGAGAAAGGAGTGGTGCACCACGCCGCCAGCAAACGCCAGGCGGCCTACGGCTCGCTCGTGAAAACTGCCATCACCCTCCCGGTTCCCGACACCGTGACGCTCAAGGACCCGAAAGACTTCAAACTGATCGGCAGCCGCCCCCCGCGCGTGGATGCGGCGGCAAAAACCGATGGTACGGCGCAATTCACTTTGGACTTCGTGCTGCCGGGCATGCTGGTCGCGCTGCTCAAGCGCCCGCCGCTGTTCGGCGCAACCGTAAAATCCTACGATGCGAGTGCGGCCGGCGCCGTACCGGGCGTGGTCAAGGTATTACAGGTGCCGGGCGGCGTTGCCGTGGTAGCGAAAAGTTTTTGGGCCGCCAAACAGGGTCGCGATGCGCTAACCATCCAGTGGGACGATTCGAAGGCCGAGAAGCGCAGCTCCGCGGCAATCATGGATGAATATCGGCGCCTCGCCGATCAACCCGCCCTGTCGGCACGCAAAGAAGGCGACGCCCAGAAGGCCATCGGCGATGCCGTCCACAAAGTGTCTGCCACTTACGAGTTTCCCTACCTGGCCCACGCGCCAATGGAGCCGCTCGACGCGGTCGTCAAGCTCGACGCCAACAGTTGCGAGATCTGGGCGGGAGATCAATTCCAGACCGTCGATCAAGGGAATGCTGCGAAAACGGCAGGCCTGGATCCGAAGCAAGTCAGCATTCATACACTTTACGCCGGCGGCTCTTTCGGTCGGCGCGCCAACACGATCTCCGACTACATCGTGGAAGCCGTTTCAATCGCCAAGGCGTATGGCGCCGACGGCACACCGATAAAACTGCAGTGGACCCGCGAGGATGACATCCATGGCGGCCTATATCGCCCCATGTACTTCCACAAAATCGAAGCCGGCCTCAATGCACAGGGCGAGCTCACCGGTTGGCACCATGTGATCGTGGGCCAGTCGATCATGGCCGATACCATATTCGCCCCCTTCATCAAGAACGGCATCGATTCAACCTCGGTGGAAGGCGCCGCGAACATTGCCTATGCCATCCCCAACATCGCGGTGGACTTGTCGACGACCAAGACCGGCGTGCCGGTCCTGTGGTGGCGCGTGGTAGGCAGCTCGCACACGGCGTTTGCCGTCGAAGCGTTCATCGATGAGGCGGCGCATGCCGCCGGCGTGGATGGATTTACGTTCAGACGCAAGCTGCTGGAGCACGAACCACGCATGAAGGCCGTGCTGGAACTCGCCGCTGAAAAAGCCGGCTGGAACAGCGGACCGATGCCGGCCGGCAAGGGGCGCGGCATTGCGGTGGCCGAAGCGTTCAAGACCTTTGTCGCCCAGGTTGCCGAAGTGACTGTCGACAAGGATGGCAACGTCAAAGTCGATCGCGTGGTGTGCGCGGTGGACTGCGGAACGCCCATCAATCCCGACATCATTACTGCGCAGATGGAAGGCGGCATCGGATTCGGACTCGGCGCGGTGCTGCACAGCGCGATTACGCTGAAGGATGGCCGCGTCGAGCAGGATAACTTCAACAACTATCGGGTGCTACGGATGAATGAGATGCCCAAAGTCGAAGTGCACATCGTGCCCTCGACCGCACCACCCACCGGTGTGGGCGAGCCAGGCGTGGCGCCGATCGGGCCGGCCGTCGCCAATGCGATTTTTGCGGCGACCGGCAAGCGCATCCACATCCTTCCATTTCCGAAGACAGGTGCCGTATGAAAGCGCATCCCATTCTCTGGACTCTCGCGGCGATTGTCGGTTTAGGCGTCATCATCAGCGCCTACATCGTGCTGGGCCCGCAGCCCACCGGCTTTGCAGGTGGCAAGACGGTGTCGCTTGGCGCGTACCAGGCCCATGATCCTACCGGCGTCCCCGCCGAGCTCAAATCGGCGAGCCTGGTAGAGCGCGGAGAATACTTGACGCGCGCGGCGGATTGCGCGGTGTGCCATACGGCCAAAGACGGTACGGCGTTCACCGGCGGTCTCGCATTTGTTCTGCCTTTTGGAACGATTTACTCGACCAACATCACCCCGGACGCGGAGACCGGTATCGGCAGCTACACCGATGCTGACTTCTTGAACGCCGTGCACAAAGGCATCGGTCGCGGCAACACCAAGCTGTATCCCGCGATGCCGTACACCAGTTATACGTATATGTCCGACGCAGATGCGCTCGCCATCAAAGCCTACTTGTTCACGCTCAAGCCCGTGCACGCGCCCAGCCTAAAAAATACCCTGGCATTTCCTTTCAACCAACGCGGCCTCATGAGCATGTGGTCAGTTCTATTCAACTCCGATAAGCGCTTTGAGCCTCATGCCGACCGCAGCGCCGAGTGGAATCGCGGCGCGTATCTCGCCGAGGCAATGGCTCATT
>Ga0210406_10001066_pt1 | contig 35010 bp, 20 predicted proteins | sample IncBWC30MmetaG_FD_155454 | JGI IMG/M metagenome (GOLD analysis project Ga0210406, IMG submission 155454) | Forest soil microbial communities from Barre Woods Harvard Forest LTER site, Petersham, Massachusetts, United States - Inc-BW-C-30-M | ecosystem: Environmental > Terrestrial > Soil >... | reverse complement strand
GCCATGCATCCCGATGTCAAGGCCGGCGGCGAGTTGCAATTCTGGAACGAGCGCGGGGCGGCGTGGCACCGCTCCGGCGCGGCCGGGAGCGAGAGGCCGTTCCTCGCCAAGGCGGAGGCAGACTATCTCGGCCTGCTGCGCTTAATCGCGCCGACGGCGGCGCGAGTGACCGACAAGATGCCTTTCAACTTTCTCTGGGCCGGGCTGATCCACGTGGCATTCCCGCGCGCAATCATCATCCATTGCCGCCGAGCTGCGGTCGACACGGCGCTGTCGATCCATCAAACTCATTTCCATCCGAGCCTGGCGTTTCCGACCGGAGATGCGGAACTGGTCGCGTATTTCCGCAGCTACCAGCGGCTCACCGACCATTGGCGGAGCGTGCTGCCGGCGGATCGCTTCATCGAGGTTGATTACGAGGACCTCACCCGCATGCCCGAACCAGTCATCCGGCGGATCATCGCGGCCTGCGGGCTGGCGTGGCACGACGCGTGCCTGCGCCCCGAATCCAATCCGCGGGCTGTGAAGACCCCCAGCAAGTGGCAGACCCGGCAGCCGATCTATCGCACCTCGGTGGCGCGCTGGCGACGCTACGAAGCCTGGCTGGGCCCTTTGCGCGCGCTCATCGACGACGGGTCAGAACCTGACGCGGGCATCGCCCGATCGTGATTTGGGCTGCGGACCACTTCGCCGGAAATTCCGGCAATTCAGACGATCAATTCTTGGCTGGCGTCATCCTGAGCGCGGCCGTTTTTCCGGCGCAGCGAAGGATCTCCGCGTTAGTGTTAGTGACTTGCGCTGGCGCGAGATCCATCGGCCCGCGGCAGAAAACGCGGGCCTTGCGGATGACGCCTTGATTCGGGAAGCATCGGATTCAAACTGAGCTACTAGCTTAGCTCGAGCTGCGCGCGTCACAATCCTCAAGAAAAGGTTCAACTCTTGTAACGAACATTTCACCCCATCGTAATCAAGCTGTCACATTTCTTCTGTTAAGGTTAGCGAACTTTCTCCGCTATACATTCTGAGTTGATCACCGCGGTCGCCAACCGAGCGTATGAGAATTCTGGTCATCGAAGACGAAAGCAAGACTGCCAAGTTCCTTCAGAAAGGGCTTGGGGAAGCCGGCTTCGTTGTCGACCTGGCAGGAGACGGGTTGGACGGGCTCTACATGGCGCAAGGGATGGAGTTCGATCTCATCATTCTGGACGTCATGATTCCCAACCTGGATGGCTGGCAGGTTCTCACCCAATTGCGCAAGTCTGGCCGTCAGATGCCAGTGCTTTTTCTGACCGCCCGCGACGCGGTTCACGAGCGGGTTCGTGGATTCGAGCTGGGCGCCGACGATTACCTGGTGAAACCATTCGCCTTTTCCGAACTGCTGGCGCGCGTGCGTTCCCTGCTGCGCCGTGGCCCGCCTCGCGTGGAGGAGGCCATCCGCCTGGCTGATCTGGAGATCGATCTGCTACGTCAACGCGCCACGCGAGCCGGTCAACGACTGGAGTTGACGACCAAAGAATTCCTGCTTCTGTCGGTGCTAGCGCGCCGTGCGGGCGAGGTTGTGTCGCGCACTTTGATTGCCGAGTCCGTCTGGGACATGAATTTTGACAGCGATACCAACGTGGTCGACGTCAACGTCCGAAGGCTGCGCAGCAAGGTGGACGATCCCTTTCCAGTCAAGTTAATCCATACGGTTCGGGGCGCTGGCTATGTCCTGGAATCTGAGGCATAGATTGGCGCAAGCGCCGCGTTTCTGGGGCACTCTCGCCTTCCGCCTGACGGCTTGGTATGTGCTCGCCGGCTTGGCTCTGGTGGTCTTCACTTCTGCCAGTCTTTTTTTCGTGCTGGTCACGGAACTGAAAAAAAGCACGGACTTGTTTCTGGCCGACAAAATCCATGTGCTGCGCACGATGTTGCGGGAGCGTCCGGACGACTGGGACGGGCTGCGCGAGGAGATTGAACTGGAGTCGGCCGCGAGGAGATACCAGCAATTCTATATCCGCCTTCTGGACGAACGAAACGTCCCGCTTTTGACAACTCCGGGAATGGCGGAGCAATTGGATCTATCGCAATTGACCGTTCAAACCCAAGGCCGTCCGGAGCGCGCGGAGAGCATGAAGGGAAGAAACGGCCGGCTGTTTTTTGTGATGAGCGCCGCGGCGCCCATCGGCAGTTCCGCTCAAACTGACACGGTGCAGATCGCGATCGATATTTCGCAGCAGCAATTATTGCTGGCGCGGTATCGGCACCGGTTCTGGCTCGTCCTCCTGGGCACGCTGGCAATCTTTCCCCTGGTCGGATATCAGATCGCAGGCCGCGGCATTCGCCCGCTGAGAGAAATGGCGAGGACAACCCGCCGCATCAGTTCGACGAACCTGCGCGAACGAATTCAACCCGAAGGATATCCTTCCGAGCTGGCGTCGCTCGCCGCCACTTTCAACCAAATGCTGGATGGCCTGGAAGAGTCTTTCGAGCGGATCTCCAGATTCTCCGCCGATATTGCGCACGACCTGCGAACTCCCGTGAACAACATCCGCGGCGAGGCCGAAGTAGCCCTGGCTCGCGCGCGAACGGTCGACGAATACCGCGAAGTTTTGGGCTCGTGCCTGGAAGAAGCGGTTCGGCTATCAGACCTCATTGGCGATCTCCTGTTCCTCGCCCGCGCAGAAAGTCCGCTTGCCCACCTGCACCGCGAGAGCGTCAATGTCGGCGAATTGCTTTCCGCTATTCGCGAATATTACGAAGCTCCAGCAGCCGACCGGGGTGTCTCTCTTTCCGCAGTGGTGGCTCATGAACCGGTGATTGCGCAACTGGACCGCACTCTTCTGCAAAGGGCTGTGGGCAACCTCGTTTCGAACGCGTTAGCGCACACCCCTCGGGGAAAATCCGTCGTGCTCGGCGCCTCCGTCGAACCCGCAGCCGTCCGCATTGATGTTTCTGACGCCGGGGTGGGGATTCCTGCGCAAGCCTTGCCGCGGGTGTTCGATCGCTTTTTCCGAGTGGATGAGTCGCGCTCTCAGGCTTCGGGGGGAACTGGGCTGGGATTAGCCATCGTTCAAAGCATCATGCTGTTGCACGGCGGGAACGTGGAAATCGCGAGCAAGGTTGGGCAAGGGACACAGGTAACTCTCCGCGTACCTGTGTCCCCCGCTCGATGACGGGGATCCAACCTGACAAAAATGTAATCTCCGCGTCATGGTGCCGTTATAGGCCGTCTGCTAGGTTTCCGACTGCGGGTGCTGGTCGGATTTCCACCCCGACGTCGCATGGCCGATCCTGGTTGCGTGATGAAAAAAATCCAAGGAGGAGAACGGTACATGTCGCGAAAAAAGTCTCGCAATAATTTTCGAAATCGATCTCGGATCAACCGCCTGCGTCCGCTCGCGGGCCTGGTGGCGGCGGGGCTGAGCTTTCCGGCGCTCGCCGTTGCTCAGTCCAAGCCGTCCAAGCCGTACCCGACCTACGTCACCGGCCCGCAGCCGAACGGCTCGTGGGTTGTCAGCAATGGCCAGGTCATCACCCCCGCCGGCACCCAAGTCGACCTCGGCATCCGGGTGCGCGCCAAGGCCATCGCGCTGAACCCCACGACCCGCACTCACACCGCCGCCGTCCTCACCATGGGCGCGTCGGAGGCCGTCGAGGTGTTTGACACCAACACCGGCGTTGTCCTGCAGGACTACATCGCGCTCGGACGTGATTCGCAAGGCAGCTATAGCGGCATAGCCTATTCGGCGGACGGCAAGTACCTGGTGTTTAGCCAGGACAGCAGCCATGTCACCATCGCCAAGGTCACTGCAGAGGGCTTGCTGGAAGACGACGCCCAGGTGAGCGTGCCGCCGAACAATTCCTTCATCACCTGCTTCCCGAACAGCCCGCCGGCAGCGTATGCCAACCCCTGCGGCTCGTTCTATTCTTCGAGCACTTCTTATCCCGGGGGCCTGGCGCTCTCAAGTGATGGCAAGAGCGCCTACGCCCTGCTAAACCAGAACGATACGCTCACTCAGATCGACCTGGCGGCGAATCCGCCGAAGCAGGGTACGCAGATCCGCGTCGGCAACTCCCCGCACAGCATCGTGATCGACAGCAACGGCGCGACCGCCTACGTCAGCAACGAAGGTGGCCGGGCCGCTACAGAGGCGGACTTCCAGATTAACTCCGCCGGCACCGAAATCGTCGCTGACCCGGTGGTTGGCGCCGCCATCACCGGTACCGTTTCTGTGGTGGATCTGCCCTCGATGAAGGTCACCGCTACCATCTCGACGGGTCTGCACCCGACCGGGATGGCGTTCTACGGACGGTCCCTGTTGGTCGCCAATGCCTACAGCGACACCATCTCGGTTATCGACACGGCGAAGAACGAGGTAGCGCGGACGATTGACCTTGGGCTCCCCATCGGAGTGCCCGGCCAAGGCCAACCGGCCTATGGCGCTGCGCCAAACTCGATCGCCGTCGATGCCAAAAAAGACGTTGCCTACGTCGCGCTTTACAATGCCAACGCGATCGCAGTCGTCAACCTCAGCAAGGGCGCGAAGAATCCTGTCATCGGCATGATCCCCGTAGCCTATGCGCCGAGCTCGGTCGTGCTGGACAAGACCGATAACCTGCTCCTCGTTGCCAACGACAAGGGCATCGGTGCGCGTAATTCGTTCGAGACCGACTACGGCGTCTCCGACTACAATACCCACCAGGACAATGGCACCGTCAGCATCGTCCCCGTGCCGGATACCGGGACGTTGCAGGCGATGACGACCGAGGTTCTCGAGAACAACCACTGGGATCTGATTCAGAATATCAACTCTGCCTCCGGTGGCAATCCGCATGCCAAGCCGGTGGCAATCCCGACGAAAATCGGCGATCCGTCGCTGATCAAGCACGTGTTCCTGATCGTCCGTGAAAACCGCACCTATGATCAGGTTCTGGGTGACGTGGCCGCCGGCAATGGTGACCCCTCATTGGCAGTGTTCGGCGGGAAGGATACGCCCAACGCGCACGCGCTGGTGACGCGCTTCCCTCTCCTCGACAATTTCTACGACCCGAGCCGCCAGTCGGCGGATGGTCACCAGTGGATCACCGAGGGCATGGCGCCTTACGCCGACGACATCCAGTCGCCTGACTGGGTGCGCAGCTATCCAGGCGGGAACGCCGGCGATGCACTCGCCTATCACAACAAGGGCTTCCTGTTCTCGGAAGCGGCGGCCGCCGGTCTGCCGGTGAAGATCTACGGCGAATACGTCGAGAACGATACGTTCAAACAGCCGGACGGCTCGAGCAGCGAGCCCACCTGGAGCCAGTTTTACGCCGACGCGCAGAGCTTCGAGGCTGGGACAGAAAAAACGCTGTATTATCAGAACACGATCCAGGCACAGTCATCTCTCCCGGCTGTGTATCAGCACCTCATCCCGAACTTCCCGCAGTTCGATCTGGGCATTCCCGACCAGTTCCGCGTCGATCTGTGGGTGCAGGACTTCAACAATGACGTTGCAGCCGGCACAGTGCCCGCATTGAGCATCCTGTGGGTAATGTGCGACCACACCGGCGGCCCTCCGACCCCCGACGCCGAACAGGCTGATAACGACTTGGCTATTGGGCGCATTATCGACTACATCAGCCATAGCAACGTGTGGTCCACGTCGGCGATCTTCATTGAGGAAGACGACGCGCAGAACGGCGTCGACCACGTCGACGGCCATCGCAGCCCAGGCTATGTCGTCAGCCCATACGCCGTGCAGAACGGGCCCACCGACCACACCTACTACACGCAGGTCAACATGACTCGGACCATGGAGCAGATCCTGGGTCTGCCGCCCATGAACCAGTTCGACCTCGTGGCTTCGCCGATGAGGACGGCTTTCGTCAAGGACAGGCCGTCCGTGGAAAACTTTAAGCCGTGGACGCACGTGCCGAACCAGGTCCCGCTGAACGACGGTGTTTCAGCGACGGCATCCAATAAAACGAGCAGCCCTGCGGTCCAGGCCTTGAGGGCGGCTTGGCTCCAGAAGAAGACGCAGATCTTCGCTGGCAAACTGACCAAGCCCGACTCCGAAGACCCGGACACCGTCAACCATCTGAACTGGTACCTGTCCACCGGGTTTACGCGGCCCTATCCCGGCGAGAAAACGGTTCGCCCGCCGAGTGACTTCAGGAACCCGGCGCCCAAAAACGTTGACGTAGACGACTAAAACAGGTTCCGACTGAAACGAACCTCTCCCCGATAACCGGGGAGAGGTTTTTTTTGTTTTGCTGGCATCCGCGTCAGGTTACGATCCTGAAACCAAGTGCCTTCCGGGACCTCCCATTTTCGTCGAAAGGGCCTAGTAAGCTACACGTTTGGATCGAAAACCTAACTCGTCCACCCACGACCAAGAGCTTTAACCTCGGGAATTGAGTGGCACGAATACACGGTGCCCTTCTCTGCCTGCAACGTTAATAGCTCTGATATCACCCAGGTGGTGTTCACGAGTGCCTGGCAGCAGGAGCCGTTCAGCTTTCAACTAGATGACGTTGCTCTGCTTCTGTCTAAGCCAGGCAAGTAAATGTTTGCTAGATCGCCGTTCAGACTGTACTTATTGGAGCGGCTCCGATGTTTTTCTATGGTGTCCGATGGTGTCCGGTGGGGAAGATCGTCCCCGCTGAGCTCACATAGGAATGGCTTTACGTATTGTAAAGACCGGGTTCTGGGCGAGTCGTCGGCGATTCTTAGCTTGGGATTATTTTCGCTTCGCCCGTGACTGGCCCAGGATCGCAGGCCGGCATTTATTGGACTTGCCGGTTTGCGCCAACCATCGACGGGAGAGTCCGCTTATGGCTGCGCCTCGCCCAGTTGCTTGAGTTTCAGTTGGGCGTTGTCGCGAATTCGATCGCGGCGCGCCTGCGGATCAGTAGTGTCGTTCGCCAGGAGTTCAATTACTTTCCTGGCGTTCTGCCGCGCCAGTTCTTTTTGACCATCCGCCAAATAGGCGTCGGCGAGGCTGTCGTAGGCGTTGGGCGATTCTGGAAAGGCGGTGACATTGAGCCTCATGATCTCCAACGCGTACTCAGTGTCGCCCGCTTGAAGGTGTTCATAGCCCATGAGGTTCACGATCGCTTCCGGAAAAATTACTGCCTTAGGATCGCTCCGCCGTGCCTCGGCTAGCTTGCGGGCGGCTTTTTCGGCTCCGCCCGGCAGGTCGATTTCACTTAGCATTTGCGCCGATTGCGAGGGCGGCTCACTGCTCTTGTCAGCCGGAGCTTTGCCCGGCATTTTGATCAGGGTGGTTACGTACCAATCCGCGATCACATTCCGCAATTCCGGGTGAACTGCAAACATGTCGGCTCCGTGTCCTCCTTTGGCGTAGTGAACAAACTTCTTACCGGGGTTCGAGGAGACACTGAAGAGCCAGGGCGTGATCTCCACCGTGGGGCGGAATTCGTCGTCGTCGGCCATGGCGAAGAGTTCGGGCAGTTGCGACTCCTGACGGAGAAACTGACGCCCAGCCAAGTCGGTTCCGCCTGACAGCAGTACCAGCGATTTCACCTCTGCCCTATGACGGCGCGCGGCCTGGATGGAATTGTCGACGCCGCAACTTGCTCCCCCGACGCCGATCACATCTTTTGTGACGCCTGGCTGCGAGACGAGATATTGAAACGCAGTATCAACGTCGCCTGGGTATTTCTTCGCCTCCTCTTGTGCGTGCTCTTGGGGTGTCAGCTTGTCAAATGGAGTGCCACCGCTTTCGCCGAAGCCGCGCAGATCAAAGGTGAGCACGTTGATCCCCGCTGCCGCCAACTGCCCGGCCAGATCGTCCCACACCTTCCGCTGCCGGTTGCACTGGTGCAACAGCAGGACACCAGGGCCGGACTTGGCTGCCGCGAAGTAGGTAGCCTTGAGCAGAGTATCGTCGGAGGCTTTCAGGTCGATCACGCGCGCCGCAGGCGCCTGCTGCGCCGCAGCACCGAGGGTCAGCAGAGATACACCCAGCAACAGAGGAACAAAGCGATGGCGAATCATGAATCACCTCGCGCCTATTTTCTGCCCAGTGTAGGCAACGGTCAAATGGCACCGCTGTTCTGTTATGGTGGGTTCACTCAGCATCAGAAAACTCGCAGTTTACCTTCTGGTTGGTCGACAAGTCGGACACAGAAGAGAATCCTCAGTCCGCTGGCTCGATCCCAATTTTGTGATTCACGGCGCGAATTCGTTGTTTGCCGCCAAGATGTCGTGGCTCGCGCTCTGTGAATTCCGGTCTGTGCGCGTGAGGCAATTGTCGAAGGACTATGGATAAGGTGCAAGCGCCGAGCTGGAAGACCTCTCACGCGGGGACGATTGTGCTCGCGGATTTCAATCAGCCGATCCTGCCCCGGCGATAGACCTCGACGGTGCCCCAGTGAATGCTGTTCGTCCTTCATGACATTTTGCCATCTGCCCTCAGCCAGGACAGATGTGGTGCGCACGTCGATACTCGATAGCGTCTGTGCCACGACGGCCGCGAGTTCCCCGGCATTGAACCTGAGACGCATTGATGCGATCCGAGATTCTCACAACCATAGCGGCCAAAAGTTCAGCCAACGTGCGCCAACTGCGCACCCGTCACCACGATTCTTGCCGCTCTTTTCGACCGAGGCTTCTTTCTGATCACGATCTCTACGTCACGGTCAAGCGCATTGAGAAAATGCATCAGCCGCTCAACGGAAAACCCCTCCAGCCGATAATTCACCAAAGCAGATATCTTCGGTTGATTTATGGCGAGCAAGCGTGCGGCTGCAGTTTGCGACAGACGACGTGCCTCAACGATCTGATTGATTGCAACCGCCAAACGCACTCGTGTTTGCTTCTCGCCAGCATCGGCTAGAGCAAGATCCGCAAACACGTTGCCTGAACTCTCAACGACAACTTCGCTATTTCTTTCCCTTGCCATATCGCGCCTTGTAATCTTCACCCCCGACAACGCTCGTTGATCTCGCCATGCAATTATCCCACTTCTAGGATAGACAATCCACGGCTGAGTTGTCGGCAGACTCCATGGTCTACAGGAGTGCGCAGGTCGGAGGCATAGAAGGCTACGCAACATCCTCCACTCCGCGCCCTCGTCCCGGTGGACGCCGCATGAGCGCGCCTTGGACCGGAGTTTCGGGACGGCGACGGTTTCCGTGAAAACAACCCCCACCGCCGTTTGGCTCTCACCACGCTTTCACTTACGTTCGGGAACTTTGAAACGCCGGACCCACCCGTCAAATCGAGCGGTGCATTCTGTGGCATACGGAATACTGACGGCGTTCGCGATAGAAAACGGTGCACCAACTCTCTCCCACGACCTCGATTTTAATGGAGCATTAACGGTATGGTGACGCGCGGTTAACAATCTGCCGTTAGGTTGTTTAATTTACTTCTTAAGGGGCACCCATCTGTGCGTGAAAAGAGGACCTTTATGAAGCTGCTGACTCGCCGCTGCGATCCCGACTTCGTTTTCAGTCGCTCGGCTCAGTCGAGCGGTAGGATCCCGACAACAAATCGCCTATCAATTTGCGGCACTTGGCTGATCCTGGTGTGCTGCCTCCAATTGTCGGCGCAGAATGTGGTCTTGACGGGAGCAATCAGCGGTCGTGTCACAGACGCAAGTGGCGCAGTTGTTCCTGGGGCCTCCCTGGTCTTGCAAAACCTAAACACGGGTGTGCAGCAATCGACCGCGACCAATCGCAACGGTCTTTATCGGTTTGCAGCGCTGGTGCCGGGGACGTATTCCGTCATGGCATCCTTCAAGGGTTTTCGCGATGTAGAAGCCTTGGTGCGAGTGCAAGTCGGAAATACAACGTTGCAAGACGTCAAGTTGCAAACCGGAGCCACCGGGGAAACCATTCGCGTCCTGGCCGACGCACCACTGCTCCGGCCCGCCGAGTCGTCCATGAGTACAGTTCTAGAGCGTTCATTCATCGAGGAGTTGCCGCTCAACGGACGCCGCTACACGGACTTTACGGCGCTCACATCCAATACAAGCTATGATGGCGACACCGGACTGGTAAGTATTGCAGGACAACAAGGCGGGGAGGATTCCGGATACGCCAACGGAAATGGTAGCAACGCCTTTACGGTCGATGGGACAAACGCGACCAACAACTATTTCGCCGACATTCTTGGCCGTTATCGCATTCCTTATTTATACGGCGAGGAGGCAATCCAGGAATTTCAGGTCTCGGTGAGTCCATACTCAGCGCTGTATGGAGGTGGCGCAGGATTCGTCAACGCGGTAACCCGGTCAGGCAGCAACGCGTTTCACGGCAGCGCTTTTTATTACAACCGCAACTCGGCGACCGGAGCTAATGACGCGATCGACAAAGCGGCCGGCTTTCCGAAGCCGCGAGATGTTTTACAGCAATTCGGAGCCGGATTGGGCGGTCCCATCCTGCGCCGCCGTTTGTGGTTCTTTGTGGATTATGAGCAGCAAATCCGGAACAACCCGATTCCGGTCATCAATCAGGCTTTGACCGCGAACTCAGCGAACCTGGCTTCGTTTCTGAGTAGTAACTTTGGGATTCCGGCCGGAACAACGCTGCCGCCGCCGAACGGGTCGTTGCCGGTCCCTGGAACCGATACCACCGCCGATGTCTTCGCAAATCCCACCATTCCTGTCTACCTCCAGCAAGTATCGAACGTCGTCAACGCGTTGAGTTCCAATCTCGGCACTAAGCCAAGAAAGCGTAACGACCTGGTGATCACGCCGCGTCTCGACTACCAGGCCAGTCCTCGCGATGGCTTTTTCGTCAGCTTGAATTTGAATCATTTCAATTCGCCGGGAGGCGTCGTCGTCGATCCTACGGTCGGCGATTATGGCTTGCAAACCCTGGCGAACGACTATGTGCGTACGTTCCAATTCAGTCTGGGTTGGACGCACACCTTCTCTCCCAGGATGCTGAACGAATTCCACGCGGGCACTTCCGACGACAATCAAAATGCTACTCCGACGGGCTTAGCTCCGAACAGTCCTACGATCATCTTGGACAGCCCCGCGTCCTTTGTTCTGGGAAACGCCCCCTTCTCCGTGGGGAGGGTTTTCGAACGTCAGTACTCGGTAGCCGACCGTATCGACTATGTGATCGGCAAGCACACGCTGCAGCTGGGCGCGGATTGGAGCCGGGCATGGGATGCCGACAGCAACGACGGCGGCGCCGACCCCAATGCCGCAGTTCAGTTTGGATCCCCGCTCGGCAGCTATGAATTCTCGAATCTGCAGGCCTTCGCGCTCGGCGAATACAATCTTTTCAGCCAGGCTTCGGGAAATCCGCGGTTCGCATTCGCCGTGCCGTATTACGGATTCTATGTACAGGACACCTTCCGGGCTCTGCCGCAATTGACTCTGGAACTGGGACTGCGCGAAGACTTCCAGGTTTATCCTCAGCCAGCGGAGAATCCAGCGTTTCACCTCACTGGGCAATATCCCAATCAGTTTCAGCGCTTGGCTCCGCGATTTGGGTTCGCCTGGCAGCCGGCAGCAAAGACTGTGGTGCGCGGAGGATTCGGCGTGTTTTCCACCAACATGAACGGCCTCAACTATCGCAATGCGGTCATCTCCAACGGACTCGCGTCGCAGCAGTCCTCAGTCAGCATCAGTGACAACGGCGGTCGACCGAATCAGCAATTGCCGACTTTCCCCAACATCCTCGCTGCCAACTCTCCGCTGTTCCAAGCATCGCCCGACATTTCTGTCGTCTCGCCGCTGTTTCGCGTGCCTTATATTCTGCAGAGCAGCCTGCAGATCGAACGCGAGATCGCCGAAAACACGACAGTGAGCATCGGCACCATGTGGAATCACGGAATGCACCTGATCTCCGGCAGCGCCTACGATCTGAATCTGAATCCGCTCGAAGGCACGACGACTTACATCGTCTGTCCGCCCGCAGCAACCACCGCACCGTGCAGCGGCCCGACATATACCCGGCCGAACATGGACAACGGCCTGCTCAGCGAAGGCCGCATCAGCTCCGGTTTCAATGAGATCAATGCGTTAATCAGCCCCGGCCAGAATCATTACAACTCATTCTTTGTGCAGTTGCAGCGCCGTATGTCGCACGGCCTGGCCCTGCAGGCTTCCTACACGTTCGCCAAAAGCATCATGCTTGATGGCATGGATTTCAACAACCAGTTCGACTTCAGCAACACGCACGCTCGGTCGCTGCTCGACCAGCGGCACCGGTTCACCCTTGCCGGTGTCTACCAGCCGAGGTTAGACCGAGTCACGAGCTCCGGCACCGGACGCGCTCTGCTCTCCGGTTGGAGATTGAGCAGCGTCATGGAATTCTCCTCTGGCCGTCCCTACGCCGGTCTACTGAGTCCGGCATGCACGAGTTCGACCTTGTCATTTAGTAATTGCGACGGGGCGAATGGAAACCTGAATGACACCGCGTTCAATGAGGATACTGCCAACACCGCCGGCGGCATTAATGGTGGTGGTCCTACGCCTGGAATTGGCCTGAATTCCTTCTACGGCCCCGCGCTGGAAAGAATCGATGTTGGCCTGGCGCGCAGTTTTACCATCCGTGAGGGCAAGCAGCTTCAACTGCAGACGCAAGCGTTCAATCTGTTCAATCACCCCAACTACTACGTTCAGAACGGCAACGGCATCAATCAACTGCAGTACAACCCCATCGGCACGAACTGCGGCAACGGGGCTACGCTGAATCAAACCTGTTACTTGGTGCCCAATTCCGGCCCGGGCAACTTTGGGACCCTGCAGGAAATCAGCCCCAATGGGCTACCACGAATCTTACAGTTCTCCGCGAGATTTACGTTCTAGACCGAGCACATTGACTTTTTCTGGTGATCGGTTATTGGCACGGCATTACCCGGCTTTGAGAGCCTCTACTTCGAAGGCCTTGAGCCGGGCCGCTTCGGCTACGGTCGCGAAGTCAGAGACGGCCTTGCCGTGACGCTCGCCGTGCTCATACCACGCGAGGTAATAGGCGCCCTCGGGGTAGTGTTCGTCGTGACCCGTAATCAGGACGTGGTCGCGCACGATCCTGCCGCTGCGCTTGACGACGCTGGCGAAGCGCCACGCGTCTCGAATCTTCAAGTGCTTGAGGATCTTGACCCGATGGGACGTAAAGCTTTGGCTTTCCCGGCATAGTCCATCTCCCTCTTGAGGGGATGGAGTTAAGAACGGATCGCAAATTCGGGCAAACCCGGCAACGCGATGGAGGGAGTGGTTTTCACCGACCACTCGCCCAGAATGTCCGAACAGCTCCACTGCATGATGGATCAGCTGACCAATGAGGATGTTTTCTATTCGCAATGAAGCGCACGCATTGGGTCGACGCGCAATGCCCGACTGGCGGGTAACAGTGCGGCAACCGTGGCAATGGCAATCAGAACTGCGATTCCACCCAGGTAACCAGTCGGATCCAGATTGCTGATGCCGAACAGTACCCGGCGAAGGAACTGCGACAGCGCGACTGTTCCTGCCACACCTGCGAGCAGCCCGAAGGCGACGGGCCAAACGAACTGCCGTAGAATTACAACCATCACATGACTCGGCCTCGCGCCCAGCGCTATTCGGATCGCGATCTCTTTGGTCCGCTCTGAAACCGCATAGGCCACCAGACCCAGCAGGCCTATCGCCGCCAGCATCAGCGCCACTATCCCCAGCAGGCTCACGACCATTGCGGCCTGCTCCACTTGCTGAACGTTTTTGTGAAAATCGGCCTTTAGCAAGCGGATATAGGGAAACAATTTCGGGTCGATGCTCGCGGCGATTGATTTCACCATGAGGGGCACACCCTCGGGCGCGGCCGCCGTCTTCACCACCAGGGTCATCGCCGGCATATCCGCGGCTTGTGCCGCCCAATATGCCTCTACGGTGTCGCCATCGTTCATGGCATTCAGGCGCGCGTTGCCAGCCACGCCCACCACTCGGTCCTTCTGCCAGAATTGCTTACCGAGGGGGTCCTCGCCCGGCCACTGCTTTCGCGCAAGGGACTCGCTCACGACGACTGCACCCAGCTCTCCGGGCAGGAGACCGCGCCCACGCAGCAGCGGAATACTCATCGTCTGGAAGAACTCCGGACCCACCCAGTTCGGGTAGATATTCACCTGGCGCCCTAGGATGTCGACGGTCATGAATGAAACCGTGATTCCGAGTGGGGACATCCGGGACAGCGACACCGACGCCACACCCGGGACAGCGCGCAATCGGTTCTCGAACTCATTCAGGTACGTTCGCGCTGCGGTTGGTGTGTAGCCGTGGCTGGCGAGCCCTGGATCAATCGATATCGCCTGCTCATACCCGAAGCCGGGATCGGTGTACATCACGTGCTGCGTGGCCCGCACCAGCAGTCCCGCCACAATCAGCAGCACACAACTTGCCGCCACCTGCGCGCCAACCAGCAACTGCCGCGCAATCGTCTTCCGCTGCCGCTGCCGGGCGATATGCCAGGCTGGCGCCAGTCCGAAGAAGATCGCCGTCGCCAGCGCCATGCCCAAGGCGAACAGGAACACCCGCCAGTCTGGTGCCGCGCTGGTCCACGCCGGAGCTTCGATCATCACCAGCGTCATCCGCAATACCACAAAACCCAAGACCAGCCCCGCCACCGATCCTAACAATGCCAGCAACAGACTCTCCGTAAACAACTGCCGGAAGATGCGCTGCCTGCTCGCCCCAATGGCGACGCGAATTTCGATCTCGTGCTCCCGGGTCACGCCACGGGCGAGCAACAGACCACCCAGGTTGGCGCACGCCACCGCCAGGATCAGCAGCGTCAGCGCACCCACCATGGCAAGCACCAGGTACATCTCCGGCTTCATGACCTGGATGTGGCCGGCGGGATCGGTCTTGATAAACTCGTGGTCCCAGATATCTTTCGGATGCTGCTTGCGCAGCTCATTGGTCAGCGCCAGCAACTCTTGCTCGGCCACCTGCGCAGTCACACCCGGCGCCAGGCGGCCCCACATTTCGACGCTCCCCGCGGAAGCATCGGTTAGCACCTTGCTGCCTTCCACGAAATAGACCTGCTGCGTCATCGGCAGCCAGACATCCGGATATTGCGCGCCCAGAGTGGCGAATGCAAACGGCGTTACTCCAACTACCGTCGCCGCCTTCTTGTTCAAGTGGATGATTCTGCCCACGATCGATGGATCGCCTCCGAAACGCCGCTGCCAGAACCCAAAACTGAGGACAACCGCTGGAGCCGCATCCGCACGATCCTCGCGCGCAGGATCCAGCACTCGTCCATAGGCAGCCGATGTTCCCAGTTCTGTAAAGTAGTTGGCCGTGACAAAGTTGGCACTCATCGGTTGCACATCGCCTTCGAACTCCATGCGGGTGCCCATCGTCACCATCACCGCGGAGAGAGTTTTCGTATGTTCGCGGTAGAAAACCACCGACGGATACGGCATCTGGCCCACGATGTTTTCGGGAGAGCGACGCTGCAGCCGTATCAGCGAATCCGGATCGCGCACCGGCAGCGATTTCAGCACGATCAGGTTGAACACGCTGAACGCTGCGACGTTCACACCAATCCCAATCGCCAGCACTAATACCGCGGTCAGCGTGAATCCAGGCGAATTGTGCAGCTTCCGCGCTGCGTAGCGAAGATCGATCCACAGGTCATCCCACCAGCGCAGTCCAAGCGAGGCCCGGATGGCATCTTTGTGGGACTCAACGCCGCCGAACTCGATGCGGGCCCGACGCATCGCTTCCGGCTGGGGAACACCGCTGCGCACCAGGTCCGCGGCATAGCTCTCAATGTGGAAGCGAACCTCGACTTCCATGGCGTTTTCCTGCTGCGAGCGCTTCACCATCCAGGTCAGCCAGGAACGAATCCGGGCGAAGAGCTTCATATCTCCTCCGAAGTCGTACGCAGAATGCCGGCGATCAGAGCAGCCATGCGGTTCCATTTCTCGGTCTCCGATAGGAATTGGCGGCGGCCCGCTGCAGTGAGTCGGTAGAACTTCGCCTTGCGTTTATTGTCCGATTCGCCCCACTCGCTGGTGATCCAGCCCTGGTGCTCCAGCCGGTAAAGTGCCGGGTACAGAGATCCCTGCTGGATCTCGAGTTGCTCACCGGAGATCTGCTGAATGCGTAGTAAGACGCCGTACCCATGCAACGGGCCGAGAGAAACAGCTTTGAGGATGAGCATGTCGAGAGTACCTTGCAGCAAATCGATCTGTTTTCCCACTTGCTCTCCTTGCAGGTCTAGGAGAGACGATAACAACACTCTCCTAGGATGTCAAGGAGAGCATTGCCGCCGGAGACGGGACCGGATTTCGTCCGAGCTACGGGCAATTCGGAATGCATTGGTTGTGCTTAAAAGCTCGCTTCGACTTCCCCATCGTCCGATACCGGCTGGCCCCGTCCAAAACCGGGCAGCAATTTGATGTGCAAATGGACACTCACTGTTTGGATTCCAGAGTGGTTCGTCCAGCCGGAAGTTCATCCGGACCCGTCGAAAATCATCATTGAGGATGTGACGATTCGAGGGAGTTGCATCTTGAACCGCTGACGGCTTCTCGCCTTTGAAATCTGCGGTCAACGTCGGGTCCGGCGCCCAGAGGCGGATCTGAATTTTCGACAATCCTGAGTCGAAGTCGGAGGTTTGAAGACCCGGATCCTTCCTTGCGTTTCGGGCCAACAAAACAAACCGGGGACGCCCACCAAGACAGGCGTCCCCGGTCGCTCACGAGGTTTTAGCTGCTGGTTTTAGTGGAATTGGACCGCCGGGAGCACGCTCGTTCCCTCGATCTGAACTGCTTTCAGTGCCGAAGGATCGATACCCAAAGCTTCGAGAATAGTCGGCGCCACCTGGGCAGTGCCTACCGCGGCGAAGACCGTCTTGGGCTTGAAGTCGGGATGGGACAGCAACAGGATGACATTGGTGTCGTCATGAGCGAACCCGCCGTGTTCCGCCTGTTTGGCATGGCTGCCGGAGTAAGTAACGCCCACGTTCGGCGTCACGATAATGTCCGGCGTGCGCGGGTCTACGGTTGGGTCGTGGAAGTTAATCGACAGCGCCGGGCCGTAGTAGATCTGCCCGAGCGCAATTCCGCTAGGTCCGGCATTTTCCTCCAGGATGGCGACGCTGTCGTTCGTCTCTGAGGAGTTCTTCAGCCAGAGCAGCGAGACGTCGTCTTCCGTCGGGCCAATACCGTTGCCGAGGGGAGATTCCGAGTCGGGAATAAAGCCCGCCGTGGCCAGCAGGGTGGCGGGTGAAGTGCCAATGCCGGCGCGAGTTTGAGGAACGTAGCGGCTGGGATCGATGGGCGACTGTCCGTGCTTGGCGGTGATCACGATCAGGGTCGAATCATAGCGACCGCGGTCCTTTAGTTCTTTGACGAATGCCGCAATCGAAGCGTCGACGAACTTGAATTCGTCGAGCAGCGCTGCACTGGGCGTGCCGGCAGCATCGAGATATCCGCCGGTTGTGTTGTCGCTGGCCTCAATGAGCTTCTGGCCTACGCTCAAGGCCTGGAAGTTCATGCCGAAGATGGTGGGAACCTGGGTCTTCCTGGTGCCGAGGTGGTTTTTCCCATCGATCTCGTTGAGGATCGCGTCGACCTTCAAAGTGTCGTAGCACTGAATGTTCTGGAAGCTGTTGGTCCATGCGGTCAGATCTGAGTTTGGATCGCGTACCGCGGCGCAGGATATACCTGTGGGTGTGGTGACGCCGGGTAGGCCGACGACGTTGGAGTTGATTTCAGGAGCGTAGAAGTCATCGAGCGCAGAAGGGCCGATACCGGAGGCGACCGAGGCATATGCCGGGTGCTTGTCGGACCACGCCGCGTATCCACCCGCCTGGTGAATGACGCTGAAGATGCTGTTGGTGCGGACGAAATTCCACGGGAGCACGGGATTGCAGCCGTTACTTGGGTCGCGGACCAATCTCTGAAGATCGATGGAGGCGATGCCGCCGTCGGTCAAGGCCGCGCCAGGCGCGCCGCCATTCACCATGGTCTGGTCGATGTCGATGCCCTCCTCGTACTCGGTTGTGGTACCGGTTGGCGGCGCTCCTGCGGTGCAAAGGCCAGCCTGCACACCGTTGCCGGTCGTCTTTGCCGGGGCGTCAAAGTTGCGGGAATAAGCGACGTCGTAGTAGACGCCGGTCAGGGCTGGGCTGCCTCCGGTGACGATGGCGGTAAGTCCGGGAAAGGAATCCGACGGCTTCGAGGTGCTGGCGGCAGTGTAGTTGATGCCGTTCTTAGCGAGTGCGGCGAGCGCTGGGCAGAACGGCGCTCCACTGTTGACGGAGCTGATGCCGTGAGCGCAATTTGCGAAATCAACAGCGTGCATACCGTCGACGCTGATGAGGAGAACGCGTTTGATGTGACTGTTAGGGTGGAAATCATCGTTCTGGGCGACCGCGACGCCCAGTGAAAACACAGCTGCGAGGAAGAGAAAAGCAATTGGTTTTTTCATAGTGACCTCGGTCCATGATGGTATGGAAGGCGCTGTGAACAGAAGGTTACGGAGAGTTGAACAGTTCGTGAAAACTTCTCAGCAATTGCGGATTCTCAGGATGCGGCAACAAATAATTGGGTTGGGATTTGCGACCCAAACAAAAGGGGTCGCCATTCGCTGGCGCCCCTCTCGAACCGGGTACAGTTCGCTCTCCTTGCAGGTCTAGGAGAGACGATAACAACACTCTCCTAGGATGTCAAGGAGAGCGTTGCCGCAGGAGACGCGACCGGATTTCGTCCGAGCTACGGGCAATTCGGAATGCATTGGTTGTGCTTAAAAGCTCGCTTCGACTTCCCCATCGTCCGATACCGGCTGGCCCCGTCCAAAACCGGACAGCAATTTGGATGTGCAAATGGACGCTCACTGTTTGGATTCCAGAGTGGTTCGTCTAGCCGGAAGTTCATGCGGATCCGTCGAAAATCATCATTGAGGATGTGACGATTCGAGGCAGTTGCATCTTGAACCGGTGACGGCTTCCGCGCCTTTGAAATCTGCGGTCAACGTCGCAGCCGGCGCCCAGAGGCGGATCTGAATTTTCGACAATCCTGAGTCGAATTGAAGACCCGGATCCTTCCTTGCGTTTCTGGCCAACAAAACAAACCGGGGACGCCCACCAAGACAGGCGTCCCCGGTCGCTGACGAGGTTTTGCTGCTGGTTTTAGTGGAATTGGACCGCCGGGAGCACGCTCGTTCCCTCGACCTGAACTGCTTTCAGAGCCGAAGGATCGATACCCAAAGCTTCGAGAATAGTCGGCGCCACCTGGGCAGTGCCTACCGCGGCGAAGACCGTCTTGGGTTTGAAGTCGGGATGGGACAGCAACAGGATGACATTGGTATCGTCATGGGCGAATCCGCCGTGCTCAGCCTGTTTCACGGTGCTGCCGGAGTAAGTGACGCCGACGTTAGGGGTCACGATGATGTCCGGCGTGCGCGGGTCTACGGTTGGATCGTGGAAGTTAATCGACAGCGCCGGGCCGTAGTAGATCTGCCCGAGCGCGATTCCCGATGTGGAGGCATTGGCTTCGAGGATTTTGACACTGGCATCAGTATCGGAGGAACTCTTCAGCCACACCAGCGAGACGTCATCTTCGGTCGGTCCAATACCGATCGGGTTGTTGGTAGATTCGGACAATGGAATAAAGCCGGCGTTGGAGAGCAGCGTCACGGGTGAAGTGCCGTTGATCGTCTGACCGACGTAGCGGCTGGAATCGATGGGCGACTGGCCGTGTTTGGCCGTGATCACGATCAGGGTCGAATCATAGAGCCCTTGTTTCTTCAGCTCGCTGACGAACGCCGCAATCGAGGCGTCGACGAACTGAAATTCATTCAGCAGGGCCGCGCTCGGTGTGCCGGCGGCATCCAGATATCCGCCCGTCACGCCGATGTTCTTTTCAATGACTTTCTGGCCCACGCTAACCGCCTGAAAGTTCATGCCGAAGATGGTGGGAACCTGGGTCTTCTGTGTGCCGAGATGGTTCTTGCCATCGATCTCGTTGAGGATCGCGTCGACCTTCAAAGTGTCGTAGCACTGAACGTTGTCGAAGCTGACGTCCCATGCGGTCAGATCGGCGCTTGGATCACGGATCGTGGCGCAGGAGATGCCTGTGGGTGTGGTGACGCCCGGAAGGGCGATTACGTCGGAATTGATTTCAGGGGCGTAGAAATCGTCGAGCGCAACCGGGCCAAGGCCAGAAGCGACCGAGGCATACGCCGGGTGCTTGTCGGACCATGCCGCGTATCCGCCCGCCTGATGAATGACGCTGAAGATGCTGTTGGTGCGGACGAAATTCCACGGGAGTACGGGACTGCAGCCATTATTTGGATCGCGGACCAGTTTCTTGGGGTCGATGGAGTTGAGGCCTCCGTCCGTCAGAGACGCGCCCGGCGCGCCGCCGTTCAACTTGGTCTTGTCGATGTCGATGCCCTCCTCATACTCGGTTGTAGTACCCGTTGGCGCTCCTCCTGCTGTGCAAGGGCCAGCCTGCAGACCGTTGCCGGTAGTCACTGCCGGGGCGTCAAAGTTGCGGGAATAAGCGACGTCGTAGTAGACGCCGGTCAGGGCTGGGCTGCCTCCGGTGACGATGGCGGTAAGTCCGGGAAAGGAATCCGACGGCTTTGAGGTGCCGGCGGCAGTGTAGTTGATGCCGTTCTTAGCGAGTGCGGCGAGCGCTGGGCAGAACGGCGCTCCACTGTTGACGGAGCTGATGCCGTGAGCGCAATTTGCGAGATCAACAGCGTGCATACCGTCGACGCTGATGAGGAGAACGCGTTTGATGTGACTGTCATGGTGGTGGAAATCATCGTTCTGGGCGACCGCGACGCCCAGTGAAAACACAGCTGCGAGGAAGAGAAAAGCAATTGGTTTTTTCATAGTGACCTCGGTCCGTGATGGTATGGAAGGCGCTGTGAACAGAAGGTTACGGAGAGTTGAACAGTTCGTGAAAACTTCTCAGCAATTGTGGATTCTCAGATGCGGCAAAAATAATTGGGTTGGGATTTGCGACTCAAACAAAAGGGGCAGCCATTCGCTGGCGCCCCTCTCGAAACGGGTACAGTTTCTATTTGCCGATGAAAGCCATGCCGTGCGGAGACACCATTCCGCTCACCACGTCGGTCAAAACGCCAGTGGAGGGATCGAGAGCGGCTACCGACGTGGGCGTCGCGCTATACGCCGCGCCGGGTGCGAAAATGTTGCGCGAAATCGCATAGACGGTTTCCCCATCGCGATCCGACACCAGGATCACGCCGTGACTCGACGTGGCAAAAACCGTATCGTCGATTTGCACCGGAACCCCGTTTTGCGTAAGGGGTAAATGGTACACGCTCTGGTCGTCAAACCCGGCATGGTGGACTACGATCAGTTCGGCGTCTGCCTGGCTGTCCAGAACCAGGTCTCCAAGCGGATTGAAAATCATCGAGTCCGGATCCTGCAGGTTCAGAGCTATGGGGGTATCGGTTGGGATGTCGATGGCGGTTGCGGTACCGCTCAGCACTGGGGTAACGACAACCATGTTTCCTCTGAGTTCAGCCTTCACGATGGCCGGCGCATTGTTCGGGTTTTTCGCCGGATTGGAGGCGCTCAGAAAAACGTCGTCGCCACGAAATGAAATGTCGTCGTAGCCGCCGCCGTGCGGAGTTGGGCCGAACCTGTACATCTTCTGACTCCCATTTTTCGGATCGATGATCACAAGATTCGGACTTGCGTCCTCATTTTGCATGGCCCACAGGTGCTTGGTTTTGGGATTGACTCGCAGACCATCGTTGTGGCCAAGCACGGTGTAGGTGCGCACCATATCGCCGTTTTCTTTATATTCGACAATCGTACTGCTCTTTCCGTCAGAGCCATCCGGCGCCGCTGCATCGCCATAGCCGACAAAAACGTGGCCATCCAACACGGCGATCGAGTCAGGGGCGAAGTCGACTCCGGGAATGCTGCTGGTAAAAACAGAAACCGTGTAAGGAGCCGAAGCCACAACCTGTGCAGCCGCAACCGAGCCGGTCAGAACAGCGACCCCAACCATCACCAATCGCAAAATGTTTGAAGATTTCATCGAATTCCTCCTTGAGCGCCGGATTCCAGCGACCCCTATGGAGGCTACTCCGGCTCGACATTGGGCAGGTTACGCCTCGGTTAAATTCGTATGAAAGCCTCTTCAGGCATGGGCTTACTGACAGGTTCACGGGTAGCGAATCGCCCAACGGCGGGTTAACCCCGATCGTCGCGCCTTTTGGCTACAGCGGTTTCCGCGATGGGGGACGCAACCCGGCCGGGATACAAGAAAGCGTTTTAGCGGCGAAGAGTATTTCCCACCGCGGAGACGCTGCCCCCTGGCATGTACGGTCCCTGAAACAGGGAGGTCGAGAGCCCTCGTCCGAGTGGGAGCAAGCTCCAGACAGGCATTCGCGGCAAGCATTTACCATCATCCAAACAATTCATTTGATGAATTTCGAGAAGTCAGATACGCTCGCGCCGCTTCATTAAACAAGACGCGACGCCGTTAAGGGGCGGCGACAAATATGACCCCGACGATGTCCGCGCAGACCTCGCTTTCCAGTCCAGAAAGGAAAGTCTCCATGTTGAGCAATGCTGCCTTCAGCCGCAAGGCCCTTCTTGCTTTGGCCGCGCTTTTCCTGGCTGCGACCGTTGCCACCACTGCCGCCCAGACCGTCGTCACCGACACGGGCACCTTCACTGGCGTGCCGTCGCCGATCGCTCCCGCCGCGGTCGATGTCTTTTTTGGCATCCGCTACGCCGCGGCACCGCAAGCCGCAGCGCGTTGGACGCCGCCGCAACCGCCGACTCCACCGACGGGCACCGTCTTGGCCGATCTACCCGGACCAGCCTGCCCACAGTCTGGCAGCACCGCGCCTCTGCCGCAGTCCGAGGATTGTCTCTTCCTGAATGTCTACGTGCCGGCAACCGCCACCCCGCATTCGAAGCTGCCGGTCTTTCTCTGGATCCATGGCGGCGCGCTGGTTACGGGAACGGGTGCGGTCTACGACCCCTCGGTGATGGTGGCCGAGAACAACATCATCGTGGTGACGATCAACTATCGCCTGGGCGCGCTCGGCTGGCTGGTCGAGCCCGGATTAATCGCCCAAACTCCAAGCTTTTTCCAGAACGTGGGCGACGCCGGCAACTACGGATTGATGGACCAGCAATTTGCCCTGCAGTGGGTGCAGCGCAATATTTCCGGTTTCGGCGGCGAAGCCAGCAAGGTAACGGTCGGCGGCGAATCCGCTGGCGGGCTGAGCGTCTCCAGCAATCTGGTTTCGACCACGACTGCGAAGGGTCTGTTCCGCAGCGCGATCATCGAGAGCGGCGCCTATATGTTGCACGACGTGCCTTCCGAACTAGTGTATGGAGCGATCTTCGGCGCTGGCTTCGATACGGCCTTGGGCTGCACGCAACCGGATGATGCGACCTGTTTGCGCACGGCTTCGGTCACGAACATCCTCACCGCCCAGGATAAAGTGTTTGCGGCCAACGGGATCTCGCCCGATTTCGGTACGAAGGTCCTGCCGCGCGCGCTGCAGCCAGCGTTTTCGACGGGCGAATTCATTCGCGTCCCCGTGCTTCAGGGCACAAACGCGAATGAGGGCAGGCTCTTCGAACCGCTCGAGTTCCCTTTCGCCAGCACCTTTCCCAACATACTGGCGGCCGGGGGCCCGGCGAATTTTGACTTGAGCAACCCCAATACTTTCTGCGCAGCGGAGGGCTCCAGCACGCCAGCGGTTTGCACCTACCCGCAGGAGATCAACCTTTTCCTGGGCGTGATTGGCTTCCCCGCCGCCGAGAATACGGCTGCCTTTGGCGCCGCGCTTGCGGACGAGTATCCCCTCGCCAATTTCCCGGATCCGTTCCTGCCCGGGGCTGCGCCCAGTTCCGATGAGGCGCTCGCGCAGATCTTCACAGACCTGGTCTTTGCCTGCAACGGATCGGATTCCAATATCGACCTCGCGCGTTTTGTGCCGGTCTTCGGTTATGAGTTCAACGATCCCAATGCGCCGCCGACTCTGAGTTTCGGCACTGCAGTCGAGCCCCCCAACGACGTGTTCGGCTTCCCGAGCGCTTCCGAACATGCTGCGGAGTTGCAGTTCCTGTTCAATTTCGGTACGCCGCTCAGCGCCGACGAGCAGCAGCTTGCGGGCGAGATGAAGACGTACTGGGGGAACTTCGTGAATACCGGGAACCCGAATTGGCCGCGACATTCGTCGTTTTGGCTACCGTTCAATTTCTTCGGATCGGTCCAAGGCCTGAGACCTGGGCCGAAGGTCCCGGACCCTTTCTTTAACTTCAGACAGGAACACTTTTGCCGGACGTGGCAGCCGTTCATCGCCGCCGAGGTGGGGGAGTAATCCGGCGGTTGTAGGGAAGCATAACTTGATCAGTGCCGTTGCTGTCGTCCGCCCGGTCCTTTGCCGTCGCGGGATGCGCGACGGCCGGTTCCCGCGGCAGCTCTACGAGAGTCGGCCACGGCGTGGGGTTGCGGACTGAGCACGCTTTTAATTTGCTGACGCAGCCAGCGGTTGGCGGAGTCGTTCTCCACGCTCTCATGCCAGTACATCTGGGCCTCCAGTTGAGCTGTCTTCACGGGAAACGGATAGACGCGGTTGCCGAGTCCGGCGTTCAGGATCTGCGCGTGCCCCTGGGACAAGGTCAGCAGAAGATCGGTGTCGCGCACCACTCGGCAGGCGGCAAAATTATGCTGGCAGCGCAAGACAATTTTCCTGCGGAAGCCCAGCCGACTCAGTTCTACGTCGATCAGACTGGGGCCGTAACGGCGCGAGGAAACCAGCACGTGGGATTGCGCGAGATAGGTGTCGAGATCAAGGGTCCGGGAGATTCCGGGATGCCCGGTGCGGGCCATGACCACAAACGGCTCTCCGAGCAGCCGTTCTTGATGAATGGGTTCACTGGTCGTCATCGGGACGTCGATGGCGAGATCGAGGGAGCCGCTCGCCAGTTCCGCTTCCAGGTCCCTTCGTTTGACCCGCGAAGTGGTAATCGACATCTCTGGCGCCTCGCGTTCCAGACGCTGCAGCAAGGTAGGCAGGATCAGGTATCCGATATATTCCCACAGTGAGATGTGGAAGTTGCGGCGGGTATGGGCGGGATCGAACTGGTGACTTTCGCGGAGGTTTACTTCCAGGATCTGGAGCGCTTGCCGTACCTGGTCGATCATATTGCGGGTAAAGGGAGTGGGAATCATGTGCGCGCCGCGGCGAACGAATAGAGGATCTTTCAAGAGATCGCGCAAGCGCTTCAAAGCGTGGCTGATCGCGGGCTGGGTGAGGCTCAACTGGTGGCCGGCGCGGGTAATGTTTCCCTCGCGGTAAATCGCTTCCAATACGACGAAGAGGTTGAGATCAACCTGGCTCAAATGCACGAAACATATATTACTGGATTCGTAAGATTCATTTGATGAATTTTGGGGGAATCGCTAGGCTGTGTAACTTGTTCGCGACACAACCTAACTTCCACGATGCATTTTGCCTCCTCAACCCGCGCCCAAGACTACCTCGAGAGGCTGGGGGCATTTATCGAGGAACACGTGTTGCCCGCAGAAGCCAGATACTCGAGTGAAGTCCAGAATGGGGCGGACTGGCGCGCCTGGAAGCAACCGTCGATCATGGAAGAACTCAAAGCCAAAGCCAGGTCTCGAGGTCTGTGGAATCTGTTTCTTCCCGAAAAACCGTACGGCGCGGGGCTGTCGAATGTGGAATACGCCCCCTTGGCCGAAATGATGGGGCGCTGTTCCATTGCGCCCGAGGTCTTCAACTGCAATCCTCCAGACACGGGGAATATGGAGGTTCTGGTCAAATACGGATCAGACGAGCAGAAGCTGGTTTGGCTGAAGGCGCTTCTGGCCGGCGAGATTCGCTCTGCGTTCTGCATGACCGAGCCGGGCGTAGCCTCTTCGGACGCCACCAACATGCAGGCTACGGCCGTCATTGAAGGCGAGCAGGTGGTATTGAACGGGCGCAAGTGGTGGAGTTCGGGCGTGGGGCATCCTCACTGCCGCCTGCTGATCTTCATGGGGTTGACCGACTGCGCGGCGCCGAAATATCGACGGCACTCGATGGTCCTGGTGCCGCTGTCCACGCCCGGAGTTGAGATCGTGCGCATGCTGCCGGTTTTTGGCGCTTATGACGCTCCCTTCGGCCACGGAGAGGTGAGCTTCCGCAACGTGCGCGTCCCGGTGGATAACATCATCGCCGGGCCGGGACGCGGATTTGAGATTGCGCAGGGCCGCCTGGGGCCGGGGCGCATTCATCACTGCATGCGAACCCTGGGGGCAGCGGAACGTGCTCTGGAACTGCTTTGCCGGCGATCCTTGGCGCGAGTGGCCTTCGGCAGGCCGCTCGCGGAATTGGGAGGAAATGCGGATGTGATTGCCAACGCGCGCATCATGATCGAGCAGGCCCGGCTGCTCACTCTCAAAGCCGCCTGGATGATCGACCAACAGGGCGCCAAGGGAGCAAAAAGCGAAATCTCGCAAATCAAGGTGGTCGTGCCCAACATTGCCCTGGCAATTATTGATCAGGCCATCCAAATGCATGGAGCAGCAGGTGTGTCGGAGGATTTCCCGCTGGCGGAGATCTTCGCTTCGATACGCACATTGCGCATCGCCGACGGCCCCGATGAAGTCCATCGCGCATTGATCGCAAAGCTGGAGTTGAACAAATATAAGGCGAAGAATTCCGAAGCTGCCTGAATCTAGAAGCGCAAGCGAAGGGCGAGTTTGAGAATCCTTTGCGGCCCGAACAACTTGCTTGGCCAGCAGCCAACCGGCAACATTTGCGCAGCCAGAATGGAAGAGGAGACGGCCACCGATGACTTCACCGTTGCTGGGCGAGTTCATGGGGACGATGGTCTTGATTTTGCTGGGCAACGGTTGCGTGGCTAACGTGGTGTTGAAGCATTCCAAAGCGCAGGGTTCGGGTTGGATGGTGATCACCAGCGGCTGGGCGTTGGCCGTGATGTGCGCGGTTTTTGTCGCCATCGCGTGCGGCAGCCGAGATGCTCACATCAATCCGGCGGTCACGTTGGGATTCGCCGTGGCGAGCAGGAGCTTTGGCAAGGTCATGCCATATTCCGTGGCGCAAATGCTGGGTGCGTTTGCGGGATCGGTCATCGTTTGGATTCACTTTGGGCCGCACTGGAAAGCGACAGAAGATCCAGAGTTGAAGCGAGCGTGCTTCTGCGGGGTGCCGGCGATTCGGAATTTTGCTGCGAATCTGGTGAGCGAGATCATTTGCACGTTCGTGCTGGTGTTTGTAGTGGGGGCGATTTTTTCGAAAGCCGCGTTGACCACCGGCCCGGCGGGTGGTCTGGCACCTTTCCTGGTCGGGTGCCTGGTCTGGAGCATCGGCTTGTCGCTGGGAGGTACGACGGGTTATACGATGAATCCTGCGCGGGACTTTCCTACCCGGATAGCACATGCGGTGCTCCCGATCGTCGGCAAAGGAGGCTCCGATTGGGGCTACGCGCCGATTCCGATTCTGGGGCCCGTGGTCGGCGGCACATTGGCGGGGCTTCTGCTTCGCACTCTTCACGTTTAGCGAGATCGCTCGCCGATCCACCCGCTCCGCGGATCACCTACCCTTAAAGACCGGGGCGCGCTTCTCCAGGAAATGGGCCACGCCCTCTTTGAAATCTTCGCTGTGCAAACTTGCCACCATTTCCTCCAGGGCAAGATCGAAAGACTCGGCTAGGGTCTGAAACATGGCCCTGTAAACCTGACGCTTGATAACCCGCAGGGAGCGCGGACTGACCCGCGATGCCAGATCGACAGCATATTCGTTGACCTTGTCGGGAAACTTCTCCTGGGCGAAGACCTGATTCACCAGCCCCATGCGCAACGCTTCAGCGGCGTTAATCTGCCGGGCGGAAAATAGCAGGTCGAGAGCGTTGGGAAGCCCGACGATACGCGGCAGCATCCAGGCCATGCCGTACTCGGCGATGAGCCCGCGCTGGGCGAACGTGGTCGAGAAGCGGGCGGCGTCGGAAGCCAGACGCAGGTCGCAATAGAGCGCAATCACCAGACCAAGACCGACCACCGGACCGTTGATGGCGGCCAGGATCGGTTTCTCGATTCCGAGAAAATAAGAATATTTCTTTTGGAAGTCGGGCGGAACTCCCTCGCGTTCGAGGGCCCTGCCCGCTAATCGCGAGACGGCGTCGCGCTCCCCGCCCGGCAAGCCCTGGGCGGCGACGGAACTCAGCAGAGACATGTCGGCACCGGCGCAAAAGCCGCGTCCCGCACCGGTGAGCACGATGATGCCCACGTTGTCATCGCGCTCGGCTTCGTCGAGGCTGGCGCGCACTTCTTTTTCCATGGTGGCCGTCCAGGCATTGAGCTTGTCGGGACGGTTCAAGGTGATGGTTGCCACTCGATTCGCGACTTCGTAGATGGTTTCCTCGCTTGGCATGCCTCAGAAGGTCAGGCGAAAGCCCAGTTGGATCTGGCGTTTGGGCAAGGCAGAAGTGAAAGCCAGCGGTGCGCTGGGCGTAACCGACCCGCATCCTGTCGTGGCAGTGCCTGGTCGAAGCCCATGCACGTTGAAGGTCGTGAACGCAGAGCAACCTCCGATCAGTCCGAACAACGGGCTTACCTCGTTGTTTACGCTGGCGAAATTTGTCCGGTTCGCGAGGTTAAATCCTTCCGCCGTCAACAGCAGGTTAGCCTTCTCGCCCAGGCGATGCCGCCAGCTCAAACGCGCGTCGAAGTCGAAGTAGTTAGGGCCCAGACCCGTGTCGCGTGCGGCTCCGATCGGGCGTTCATTGGTTGTGTGATTGTCGCCGTTCACCTCGCCTCCCGCCAGCAGATTAAAAGGATGCCCGCTGTGGTAGGAGAAAATCGGAGCCAGCTCAAAACCGGACAAGATCGTCTGCTTCCAGGGGCTGTCGAGCACTCCGGCGATCACCACTTTGTGCCGTTCATCAAACTCGGAGAGCGCACGATCCAAGTTAAGATTCGTCGGATCCTGGGGCCCGTAGTCGGAGTTGTAATCGGTGGAAGTGTCAAAGCCTTTACTGAAGGTGTAATTTCCGAACAGCGTGAAGTGGTCGCTGAAGCGCCGCTTGACTTCCACGATGCCGCCTTCGTACAAAGCGTATGCCTCAGAACTATATTGGTTGTTCTGCACCACCAGCGGATTCACGACACATTGAGTCGTGGCACAGGGAAACGCTCCCCCAGGAAACTCAGTGCCGCCCAGCGGATCGGCCGCCGCGCTGGTATTCCAGTTGCGATAGGAAACCGTCTGCCCATTGGCCAGGGTTACCGTGCTGACCGGCGCCGGCAGCAGATTCGTGTCAATCGCGACGGGGAGCCTCTGGGTATGGGAATAGATACCGCTGAGTGAAATTGAGAACCCAGGTCCAATCTCACGTTCGATTCCAAACGAAGCCTGCTGCGCGATCGGAGGACGATAGCCCGGCTGGTTCACGAACATTACCTGCAGCGGACCGATGGGGCCGCTATTGGTAACGTTGATGCCCAGTGGCGCCACGGCAGCCGGCGTGATGCAGGCGTGATTCCCCGGGGTCGGGGTTGTGCACGCGATTAAGTTGTTCGGTGCTCCCCCCGCAAACAGCGTCTGGAAGACCGCTGGCGCGGTTTGTAAACCCGGTATACCAGTCGCAGTGATCGGATCTACATAAATAGAAATCTCCCGGTTGCAGGGGCTGGAGCCGTTGCCGGGGATGATCGGGAACCCAAATTGCGAGACCCCGCAGATCGAGCTCAGGTTTGCGACCTGGGCAGCTCCGGAACTGTTCTCCACCGCAGATTTATTCTTGTTGACAACTCCCAGACTCAAGTCGACGTCGGGGATCTGAACGTCCACAGGTCCGTAGAAGATTCCGTACCCGCCCCGGATTACCGTCTTGTGATCCTTGAAGGGATCCCACGCGAAGGAAACCCGGGGGGCGAAATCCTTCTTATAGGTTGTCAACGGGGCGAATTGCGTGTCCAGCGAGTAGCGGAGACCGTAGTCCAGAGTGAAGTTTGGCGTTATCTTCCAGGAGTCCTGCCCGTAGAGCTCGGTCAGGGGCCGGTTGTAATACGGGTATGTCGGATCTCCGAAACCCTGCTGGTAAACCTGAGGCAGCCCCAACGACGCCGATTGCAACGGATTAACGACTGCGCCAGATTGGGTGGTTCCTCCGGGGCAGAGACTCGCGGCTGGAGTCCCGGTGGGAGATAAGCAGGGGCTGAGCGCAACTCCGGGAAGCGATCCGAAGACAAAGCGCCCCGGGAAGAATGTGTGCGATTCGGTGTGATTGCCGCGCAGCAGTTCGTAGGCGCCGAACTTAAGGGTGTGATGGCCGCGGATCACGGTGAAGTTGTCCGCGAACTCGTAGCGGCGCAGGATGCTGATGTTGGGTATGAAAATGCTCGTTCCCAGATTGTTGATAAAACCGGGAATCTGGAGTCCCACCTCTCCCGGCTCATTGGGAATCACGTTGAAGCTGTAATAATTCCACTGCACCCGAGCCTCGTTCTGTATGGTCGGACTGAACTGGCGGTACCAGGCGGCTTGCAGAGTATTGTCATAGGTGTGGATCGAACTTCCCGCCGAAAAAGCCGTCAGAGATTGCACGTCGGGCGACTGCTCGAGATCGTGCCCATACCGGTAGGTCAGAGAAACTTCGTTGTTAACATTAAAGTGGTGATCCAACCGGCCCGAAGCCAGGTATTCCCGCGAGTCGTACGGAAAGACTCCACCCTCGGTTTCAAACTGGTTTACCAGGAAGGCATTTAGCGCCGGATCCACCAGGCCCGGGATGGCGGCCGCATTCGGGTTCACGGTCAGAGCGTCCAGGAGGATACCGGCGCAAACCCTCGGCGGGACTACTACGGGGGGAGCCGGAGCCGGGGGCAATAAGCAAGTCACGCTCGGCACCGATGAAGTCGCGAGCGCGCCAATAATGGCGCTCTGCGCTGCCGTCGCACGGAAAATATCGGTGTCGGTCAACAGGGGAACTGCGTTCTGCGCATTCTGCCGCAAGCCTTCAAACGAAACAAACAGAAATGTCTTATCTTTCTTAATCGGGAAGCCCAGGGTTCCACCAAATTGCTGACGGCTCAAAGTATCTTTAACCGGCGACCCGAAAGAATCCGGGTTGGCGGGATTGAAGGTCTGGCCCGGTTGCAATGCCTGGCTGAACGAGAACGGATTTGCCGCGTCCATGGCATCGTTCCGGAAAAAACCATAAAGCGTGCCATGCGAATTGTCGGTTCCCGACTTGGTCACAATATTGATGGAAGCGCCCGTGGCTGATCCCAGGTCCGCGGCGTAGTTGCTGCGATTGATCTGAAACTCCTGCACATCGTCCTGGCTTACCGTCAGCCGCACCCCACCGCTATCGCCCGAGGTCTCGCCCCCGTCGACGGTTATGCTGTTGCCTCTGCCATTGCTGCCGTAGAACGACAATCCGCTTTGGGGCGTTTGCTTGACTCTGAAATCCTGGTCTCCCGCCAGGCGGCTGGAATCGGAGACTCCAGGAGCGAGCAAGGTAAATGTAAGGTAATCGCGCCGGTCGATGGGAAGGTCGGCGATGTACTGTTGAGAGATTCTGTCTGCTTGGCTCCCGCGTTCAGTTTCGACCACGGGCGGCTGGTCCGTCACCTCGACCACCGTCGCCACCTGCGACGGCCTCATCTTGAAATCGGAGGTGACGGTCTGCCCGATAGCAAGCGGGATGCCTCTGCGAATCTCAGTGGCAAACCCCGCCATCTGCGCACTGACATCGTAAGTGGCTGGTGACAGCCCCACGACTCGGAACTGACCAGTATCATTCGTCACTGCCGTGCGCTTCAAACCGGTCTGGGTGTCGACCACATTGATTGTGGCTTTCGGCAAGACCCCGCCGGAAGCGTCGGTTAGAGTCCCGGTGATCTCTCCCGATGAGCCGACGCCCTGCGCCTGAGCCACAAGAGTTGCGAACAGGAAGCACAGAAGAGCGCAGGCGATTTTCGTCCCAGTGGCATGGACAAGAAACCGCCTCCATGAACACGCGCCGTAGCCTGAGGCCGCACGACCCTGCAAACCGTTCCGGGCAAAACCCATATCCCCCCCCTTGCTCAGGCTTTGTCTGAATTACCGACAAGGCCCGGTCGCAGGCCACCATCCTGCCGCCTTCTTTTGAACCTGCTGACTGCTTTCCAGGTCAGAATTGCTGCGAGCGAGCTTCCCCGACCTTCTTGAATGAGCTCAATTTGAACGCACAACTTCCACGCTCGTGCCGTTTCAGCGCGCCGCACGGGCACGAGCGTAGCTGCGTTTTTTAGATTCATCAAATGAATCTTATGGATGACGATGTATGCTCCGAAAGAATTGGCCAGCCGACCGGGGGATGCGCTGCAGCCCGGGTGCTGGATATGGGTTGCATGGGCTCAGGGCCTGTTTTCGCCTACTTTTGCGCCAGCTGGTTGCGCCGCCAGGAATTCGAAGATCGCTCCGTGCGCAGCCTCGGGCTGATCGGTCGAGAACAGATGGCTGGCGCGTTCGAGCAAGACGAGTCGTGCACCTGGAATGCGCCTGGCGATCAATTCCCCGTTGTCGGCCGGGACCAACCGGTCGACCTTCCCGTGAATGACAAGCGTTGGAGCCGTGATCTGGGGCAAGCGGCTGAACGATTCCCAGGCGAGAATGGCCTGCAGTTGCTTAAGATAGCCTTCCGGGTTATACCGCCAGGCGCGACGGATGGAGATATCTTCGTCGATTAAATGGCGCGGCGTTCCGGCGTCATAGATAAAAGGGATTGCGGCCTCAGCTGCCTGTTCCAGGGTCATCGAGCTGCGGGCTTTCAGCATCTCGACGGCGGCCGGCTCAGCGCGCTTGGCGTTCGGTCCGCCGGCGGCTGTGCAGCCGAGAATGAGAGACTGTACCCGCCGGGGATACTGCAATGCGAATTCCTGGGCAATCATGCCACCCATTGACACCCCAAAGACATGGGCACTGGGAACGCCAGCGGCGTCGAGCACGGCGGCTGCATCGGAAGCCATGAGGGCGATCGAGTAAGGGCCTGCCGGCACGTCGCTCTGTCCGGCGCCTCGATTGTCGAGTGCGATCGTCCGGAAGGAAGTTGATAGCGCCGGCCGAGTGCGATGCCACATGGCGGAGGGGTAACCCAGTCCCATAATCAACAAAATCGGCGCGCCTGTTCCCTGCTCATCCCAGTAGATGGTTGTTCCTTGGTTGTCAGCAAACGCCATTCAAGCTCCTGTTCAAGAGAAATCGACTGCAGCCCGATCAGGAGCTGCGAACTACCTGCCAGCAAAATTAATCTGCGACAACTTTGAGAAGCAGTTTGCCGAGGTTCTCCCCCTTGAACAGCTTCAGAAAAGTGTCGGGAAAGGTTTCGAGTCCTTCGACAATATCCTCCCGCGATTTGAGCTTGCCCGCCGCCATCCAGCCTGCCATTTCCTGGGCAGCCTGGGCATAGCGGTCGGCGTAGTCAAAGACCAGCATGCCTTTCATGGTCGCGCGATGGACGACCAGCGAGAGATAGTTGCGCGGGCCTTCAACGGGGCCAGTATTGTTGTATTGCGAGATGGCGCCGCAGATTACGATGCGAGCGCCCCGCGCAAGGTTCGCGAGCGCAGCCTCGAGGATGTCACCGCCGACGTTGTCGAAATAGAGGTTGATCCCTTGTGGGCAAGACTTCCGCAGCGCCGCAGTTACGTCTTCGGACTTGTAATCAATGGCTGCATCAAATCCGAGGTCGGCGACAAGATAGCGGCACTTGTCGGCGCCGCCCGCAATGCCAACCGCCCGGCAACCTTTGACTTTGGCAATCTGTCCCACGACGGAGCCCACGGCCCCAGCCGCCGCTGAGACGACCACGGTGTCACCGGGTTGAGGCCGGCCAGTTTCAAGCAAGCCGAAGTATGCCGTCATCCCCGTCATACCCAACACGTTGAGGAAAGTAGGGAGCGGCGCTATACGGGGGTCAACCTCAATCAGACCCTTCCCCTCGGAGATGAAATATTGCTGGACGCCAAAATTTCCCGAGACATGCTTGCCGATGGCGAACTGCGGGTTCTTGGAGGCAACCACCTGGCCGACCGCCAGCGCCCGCATCACCTCGCCGATGGCCACGGGCGGAACGTAGGATCTGCTCTGGTTCATCCAGCCACGCATGGCCGGGTCGAGCGATATAAGCAATATCCTGATCAGCAGTTCGCCTTCGTGCAACTCCTGAACTGTCTCTTCTTCGTAGGCCCAGTCGGTGCGTTTCGCCATTCCCACGGGGCGGGAAGCAAGGGTGAATTTGTGATTAACGAGTCGCATGCCGGATTCCTTTCCGCTCAGACGGTGTAGCGTTCACTGGACAAAATCCGAGCTGCAATCTGACGACGAAGCGCGATGGAGTTCGCCGGCGTGTGATCCGCATAGCCGCGCACGGTTGCCAGATGCTTCGGCAATCCGTCTCCTTCCGAGCAGGCGCTCAGCACCGTGCGCGCGAATCCCTCAATCCGGGCCATAGCGTCGCGCAGGTATACAGCGCAAATGTCGAAGGCGTTTTCGCCCTTGCCAGACAATGTCAGCTTCTGCATACGAAGCAGGGCGGTTTCCATGGCAAACACCTCCATGGCGATGTCAGAGAGGTTCATGATGACTTCCTGCTGCTTCTCAAGTTGAGCGCCGTATCTTTCGTGAGCGACTGCAAGTGTCAGCAGGGCGATGGCTTTTGCGTTGCCAACGAGGCGATCTTCTTCCCTTTCTGTTTGGTTGACACTTCGCTTCTCGCTCGAGAGGCTCGGTTGCTCACTCCGCTTCAAGACCGAGCGTGCCGCTTCGAACAGAGGCAGCTGCCCGCGGGCCGCGCGCTTCAAAGGCATGCCCATAATGACCAGCCGGTTGATTTCGCTGGTGCCTTCAAACAGGCGATTGATGCGCGAATCGCGATAGGCTCGCTCCACAGCGTAGTCCTGATGAAAACCGTAACCGCCGTGGATCTGGACACCTTCGTCAACCACGTAGTCAAGCATCTCAGAGGCGAAGACTTTCACCATCGAACACTCCGCCGCGTACTCCTCGAGGACCTGCATCTCGGTGATCGAACTGCGGCTCGGTTCGG